>Ga0180008_1000371_pt1 | contig 40954 bp, 35 predicted proteins | sample MM_PW_MetaG_FD_121121 | JGI IMG/M metagenome (GOLD analysis project Ga0180008, IMG submission 121121) | Groundwater microbial communities from the Aspo Hard Rock Laboratory (HRL) deep subsurface site, Sweden - MM_PW_MetaG | ecosystem: Environmental > Aquatic > Deep subsurface > Groundwater... | reverse complement strand
CCAGTCACACGGAAAATGTTGTTAGCACACCCGGTTTTGGCGCCAAATCCACTCCCAGCAATATCAGTTACTTACGATCTCGCGTTCCCTGCGTGTTCCGCTGGCACTGTTCAACTTGGGTCTTGCGAGGGAACGCAGGGACGAGCGATCTGCGAAGATGGTCAGATGGGCCGAAAAGCCCGCGTCGAGCTAATGCAACGTTCGCCTCTGTGAGACCCGATACAGCACGGCCGAGCTCCGGCTCGGCCAGTGCGGACAGATCCACGAAACCCTCAAGGGACCACACCGCCTAGCTCTGCAACTAGAGATCCTGAACCTATAGCTGCTGGTTCGCAGCGTGTTGCGCTTTGCGGTTCTGGCCTCTCGCGAAGCGCCTATAATCGGCATCATAATCCAACAGATCGCATAATTGCTGATAGGGCGGGGACACACGCCCCAATTTCTCGCCTTGGGATATGGCTTCTTTTTCCACTGTCGGTATCACGATGACGGTAGAGTCCCGATGTCTACCGCTGTTGCCGGTCAATGACACAGATGCCCAGTCGTCCTGAATACCCAGATCGCGCGCCTTGAGATCGAGCGCCGCGAGAATCTTCCCCGCTGACTCGCCTGCATTCTGGCAAAAATCTTCATATCGAAAGCGCGGGACAGAAGCATTTTTACTTATATAGTTTATATATCGTTCGCAATAATGATTAAAATCCAAATATTCGTGCGGAAAACTTTTTATCAATGAAAGGTAGCTGCTCAGTGGGTGCCGGACGGTGATGACACTTTTTGTAACAGCACCGGCAGGAATACATCGTTGAATTCCGCGGATTTTTCGTGCAGACACCATATAAGTGGAATGTGCGTGTTCTCGCAGTATGAGGCTGCGGTCGCTGATCCTGCACCACCGCTGCGCCAACGCCAACTGGTCCATGAACAAAGCGTCGCGCTGCTTTCGCGATTCAACCACATTTAACGAACCCAGTTGAGAAATAGGCATGAAGGGATCAAAGCGTACGAATTGATCCGGTCCGTCCGGCGAAACTTCGCTGATCAACGCCACTTTTCGGTAGGATGCCAGAAAACGGCTGATCAGCGTCCCTCCCGTGCAGGCTTGATGAGAAATCACCCGATATACGTCAGATGATGGAATTTCCAAGGCATTGGCACCAGACCGACTAGTTTCTGCCACAGCCTTCACCGAAGTTGCAATGGGCGGGTGACCAGATGCCGGAGTTGGCATGGCCCATTGCTCAGCCGGGCATCATTCGGTTTCTTCATGTCATCATGCATTTCGATATTCCCGCTCAAGAGTGGAACAGACCGACAAACCATAAATTGCCAATGTCGGTTTCAAGCTGGTTCGAGTCCTCGAATGATGAAAAATCAATCACCCGCCGAAGGGACGAAAATCGATCTTCTCGACCAAAAGGCCCAAAGTTCGGACCTCATTTACCTCGACCTTACTCACCCGAACCTTTATTATGCAGCGCTGGTTGACATGATCGCTCAGATCTACGGCTACCCGCTGCTGATAACCCAGGTCAAAACGTTCTACCTGGAACTCGGCCTTCAACACGCTGTCATTTACATAAACCTGCAACCACTGATCGCGGCAAATGTTCCTAAAAGTCAATTGCATGACTGGTGCGTTGGCACTGATCAAACAATCTGGAATCTCTAACTCCTGACCATTCATCCAACGGAATTCCATGGTAAGCCCGCTCTCCTGATAGGGGCCTTCTATCGGGCTGAGCCCGGAAATCCGATGGTCGCGGATTTCGATCTGATCGATGTTCAGCATATTTTCACGCGATGCATGAACGATCCGTTCCAACGCAGCCTGTCTCTGCGGCGACCGCGGCTGTCGAGGCAGGAACTGGTCCACGGCTGCAAGGAAGTCCCGAGCAAAATTTCGCCGCGCTTCCTGATAATCGATCGGAGCGAAGGGGAGAGTCGCTTGAGAGGAAACCTCCTGCATGACATCGGCAAGCGACTTGGGGTCATGGCGAAAGAAAAATCGCCCACCGCTCGGCAATTGTTCCTTGTGAACATTAAGATCAGATGCGACGATGAATTTTCCCATCGCCTTTGCATCTTCAATTACGGTCGACCAGCCTTCAAACAGCGACGGCTGAACGACATAATGTGCCTCCTTCATCAGGCATAGCTGATCTTCGCGGGGAATGAAGCCGAGAAAATGAATGCGGTCTTGAATGCCCCATTCCACGGCCTGCTGCTTGAGCATTTCGGAATATCCAGGAACACGATAATCATATTCCTTGCCCGTAAACACGACATCGACATATACGCCCCGCTGCTTCAGCAAGGACACTGCTCGCATGATGACGATATGGTTCTTGTGGACCCAGACCTGATTTGCACAGATAATGTATCGAGCGGGCATATTATACTTCGCTCTGACATCCTGGCACTTGCCTTCGTCAAATTTGTCGAAGCTGGCAAAGCGCACAACTGCAATATTCTGACATTCACCGGGATAGAATGTCTGTACATCATTGGCGACATCGTGGCTGCTGACGATAAGTCCGGCAGTTGCGAAGCGCCGTCGGTGGTGTCCTTGGCGCTGGGCGATTTCATTATCTGAAAAGAACTGACGCAGATGCAATTCTTGAAAATCGGGAATCCATGAAATCGTAATTGCAGATTCTTCGTCGCTGGCGGGATAAGGAAATATCGCGTCAAAAGGCGGTTCGGTGGTCCTGGAATCATATTCAGATGCCTTCACCCAGCCGATATGACGATAGCCTGATTCTCGCAGGAATGATACAGACTGCATTTTTTCGCAAATGACATAGATGAAAACCTGCTCTTCTTCAGGAAGAAGGGCCAAAGCAGAAATGAGATTGCGGAAATAATAGCTGCCGCCAATCCAGTCTTCGTCCAGTTCAAAACGAATGGCGATATTTCTCATTTCAATTCCCTATCAGATGGCAATCTGGCATCCGTTCCAGGCCAGGCTAAGTCGCTAATTTCTCAATTTCATGGCCTGATTAGGCCGATACATCGGCCTTGATCCCTTTTCGATCGTTGGATCTAATCTCTTCCGCGTTATTTGGTCGCGCCAATATCTTGGCAGGATTGCCACCGACAACGCAGTTGGGAGGGACATCCTTCGTAACAACCGAATGAGAGGCAACAACTGCCCCTTCGCCGATGGTCACGCCTTTCATGATAACCGACCCAAAGCCGATCCATGCACCATCACCTATGACGATCGGGGCTGATGTAACGTCATACCACGTTTTGAACGTCCCCATTTGCCCACGCAGCAGGCCCAAACGCCAGTCGTCCGCGTCATTCTCGCGCATAGCACGGTCCAGCGAATGGGCGTTGCTGTCCATGACGGTCACGTCCCACGACAACATGACATTACGGCCGATACGGATGCCGCCAGGCTGGGTGCATATGATCAGGCTGCCGCCACCGATCGACGTATTGTTGCCAATGGTGATCTGGCCGACACCGCGTTCAAACACAAATGACCCGCCAATGTCGCATTGGTCGCCAACGATCACATAGGGACGGCTTTCCTGCTGGACCCGCACGTCGACATACATGCTTTCGGTACGACTATCCTTACCCGCAACCACAGGCTGGAATTGCATGCGCGGCGCGATCGTAGGCAGGTGTCCACCAATATCCTCGTCGAACACATCGAGCGATTCTATGATGAACCCCAGTTCGCGTCCCTGCATGAAGGAACGAACCAGCGCGCGCATATGCACGATCGCATCGTCGCCGGTTTTGTCGAGCGGGAATTTATACTCGATCCTCTTGCTGATGTCCGGGCCAATACAGGGCCAACTCGACATGAACCGATCCGTTTCAAACAGGACGGCCTGTCCCTCTATCACGTTGCGGAAACGAATATGGAAAACCGGACGTGAATAGCCTCGCAGATCTAGGCGGACAAAGACGTCCTGCCCGTTACTCCAGGCGAAGGCCGAAGGCGCGCCTGGGATGGACGAACCGTCTTCGACGTCCCACAGTCCAACCACCTGGTGCTGCGTCAACGTGCTGGACAGCGGATGAAGCGCTTCGCCGGCCTGAGAGGACGGCACGAACATCCTTTCAGATGCTTTCATCATGGCTTGATATTTGCTGCCATCCTGTTTCGACCAGTGCGCAATCCAGTCGGGCGAATAAGTACGGATCATGTTCAATTCGGCGCTGCCGCCGTAACGGTAGATGAGCATGCGTTCATCGTCACGCAAATCGGCCAGTACTGCATTGACAAATTCCGATTTGAAGGCATCGTCGACCATATGTTCGATGAACATGGAAGGCATCGCGTAGGTGAGCGCCAGCCCCGGCATGCGGAACAACAGCCCCTGCGCCGACAGGAAGTCGAGGCACAGGCGACGGATATGCAGGAAGTCGAACACGCGCCTTGAACGCACGGTCATGATCGACCCTGATCGCCGCAAATAATAATAGCTAACGACCGGATCGATGTAGATGTTATCGACCGCATTTACCAAACTTAACGCGAAGTGATGATCTTCGTAATAATATCCGACCGGGAACGTAAGTTGATGACGTTCCAATAGCTCTTTCTTAATGATGAATCGCCATGTCTGCGCATTCCATCCGGCGATGGAACAATATAGTTGTTCATTACGGCTTGGCCGCCATACCATTCCAACCAACGCAGGCTTCGTGATCGAATCGTTACTGATAACGCCATTCTCATCGATGAATGCGAAGTTGACGAGATAAGCATCAGGCGATTCTTCACGCAGCACCCGCGCAATGCGGCCCAAGCTGTTGGCGCGAAGATGGTCATCAGAATCGACGAACCAAACATATTTGCCTCGACAGATGGTCAGGCCGGACAATCTTGCCTGCGCCAGGCCGCCATTCGGTTGCGACAAGATTTTGACACGGCCATCGAGCGCTTCAAAAGCGCGAGCGACCGCAAGTGTATGATCTGGGCCGCCGTCATCGACGACAATCACTTCCAGATCGTCGAATCCTTGCGACAAGATGGTGTAGAGCGTCTTCCCAAGATATTGGCCGACATTATAGGATGGAAGTACAATTGACAGTAATGGTGAATCTATTTTCAAATCAACGTAATTTAACTTCTGCAACTTGTAGAGTTCTGCAATCTCGTCCCACTTTACGTTGTCAAATATTTCAAGCATCTTTCCAAGCGGCACATTTTCGGCGCGCAACGCTTCAGCCATGCTAACATTGAGGTCCAGGCTGTTATATTTCTGTAGCACGGGGCGCACCGTCTCCGGCGGACTCCATCCCCTCGATCCATATAGCAGGGCCAGGGCGTCCTCATGCTCCAGCGGAACATTCGGAAAGTTCTGCCGTATAAGGCCACCGGCTTCCTGCCAAACCAGATCAGGATTATTGTTGGACATTCCAGTCAGCGGAAACATCACCACTGGGCGCGCCACATAGCTGAAGCTGGCCCCCGCATGAATGGCGCGATGCATCCAGCGTGTATCTTCGGCCATCGGATAGGTGCGACCGAAATAGCCTACCTTGTCATATATCGACCGGGTAGCGAACATCCCGTTATGCCCGACCGGCCCGCCACTGACAAAGGCGTTCAATCCCCAAGGCTCGTCCTTGCGCTTGTGCAATGTACCGTCATTGCGCAGTTCCAAGGTCTGGCCACCATAGACGTCGGTTCCTTCACGATAAAAGGTGTCGGCGATCGCATCCAGGCCGCCGGGCAGATATACGTCGCCAGCTCCCACAATTCCGATCAGTGACCCGCGCGCAACGAGCAGACCCTTGTTAAGGGCGTCGTACAAGCCATCGTCCCGCTGGCTGAAACATTGCGAAACGACATGGGGCCATTGCGCGGCAATTTTCAACGTGTCGTCGCGTGAGCTTCCATCGAGAACGATACATTCTATATCGCTGCGGTTCTGAGCTTCGATGGATCGCAATGTTGCTGGCAGATCGACAGCAGCGTTGAAGGTCGCAATCAGGACAGTAAAAAGCGGTGTGCGTTCCCGCAAGGATGCAGTATGAACGAACTTTGCTGGTCCGCGTGTCCAGTCGACACCACCATAGGTATCGATGGCTCCCTGCCGACGCCCCTGCTTGGCCAGTTCCTGACAAAGCGCAATATTCAATCGCGGCGAACGGAATGCGATTAGGCGGCTGGCGACGTCTCGCGCATCCCGTCCGTTGACAACCGATGCGATCATGTCGGCATCGTCGTCACTAATCAGAAACTCGGGGAAATTGGCGCGCAGGCGATCAAATTGATCAGCGACGACGGCAGGCTGTCCAACTTCGGGAAGGAAGACTAGCGGGTGTGACAGAAAGGACGTTGGCACGCGACTGCTCAGAATGGCGCCCAACGCGCCTGCGAAGGCACGTTCCCCGTCGCCCGGCCACCAAGGGCCAAAGGCGCGATATAACGCCGGTTCGACAAAAGCCGCCTGAGACAGCGGGGGTATCGTACCCAGCAATGCGCTTTGTGCTGCCGCCTCCGGTAATTCAATGGTCACAGGTTCAGGCGCTTGGGTATCGCCGGGAGTTATCGCAGCGCCCAACACGAAGGCTGCGCCATCCGCGCGCCGTGCCTGCGCGACCGCTCTTATTGCTTCAGGTGACAGCAATGTTCCTGCCTGGATCACGGCCATCAGTTTGCCGAGTGCCGAAGCAGCCCGATCTTGCAAGGCTATCGCGATATCACCTTCAAAATACTGGATTGATCCTTCCAGCCATCCTGAGTGGGGTACGGTTGTATCCGCAGGAGCGAGGATGGTGATGTCAAGATTGAGAGCAGGATCAGCTGAAAGCTGCTGCATCGTCGCTTGCAAGCCGGGCCAATCGCCAGTCGCCACAACGATAATGGAAAGTTCAGTCATTTCTCAATCCGTCCATAACTAGCGTTGACGCAAAATCTTGCGATTGGACCATCAATGGATCCGCAAATCATGCCTTTTTTGCTGGTTTAGCGCCAACGCGTCCAACATTATTCTAGTGCATTACAATGATTTTCCGAAAAAATCGGAATGCGATATATTGAACATTCATGATCTGGGAAGATAATCGGCGATTTCGATATTGTGATGGATGTTGTTATGTCATCTTATCTTTTTACATTTTCCGACGGTTGTGCTGCAACGTATATTAGTGGGCTGTTCGGAGAATGGTAACGAAGAAGCACTGCGGTCATCACCGGTCGACTTGAAGCCCCACGCCGACACGGAGGAAGGGGCGACAGGGCAATCCGATCCGAAATCTGCCGCACCTGAGAACATCATTACCTCCATTCACGCGGATGATCATCCGCGACGCCACGTTAGCCTTGGTGAATTCATCGCCTGAATTCGCGGTATGCGTCAAGGAACTACGTCAAGTTTTTGCAACTGCGAAATGACCGTCTCATCGCCTGATTGAGGGCTCTGCACGTTCAGGCGCATGGAGGATTTTGCGCGCACCATTTTCAAGCGTGACCGTGGATAGAATCACGCTGGAAATGGTTCGGCCGTGACATCAATTTCTGTTGAAAATCGTTTCGAGGCTTAGGATTGGGAACACCGTTGCCGAAATTATGCTGGTGAACCGCGATACGTCGACCAGTGGCGCCGTCGAGACATATATGATGTCCTTGTCTCGCATCGGGAACGTCTGTGCAGCGAAGAACGTCGCAGGATCCTTCAGATTGAACCGATAGATTACAGGCACGCGACCTTGTGGATCGATCGCGACACGTACCGGCCCCTTGGGCGTTTGCCGGACGGGGTTGGCAGGGTCCAGGCCCAATGATCGCGCATCCTCGAACCGAAACAGGAAGCCGCCGCTCGGATTGGCGGTCTGGCCATCCAGCCCGCCCGAACGCCCCAGTGCTTCTGCAAGATTGAGCCCCGTTGACTCAAACGGAACCTCCTTGTTCTGCCCCGTCGCGCCCAGCGCCGTAAAGCTGAGTGGCTGATAATAGGCGGTCACGATATCGCCGGGCGCCAGAATGACATTCTGGCGGGGGTCGCGAATAATGGCTTCCAGCGGGATGGATTGCACTTGCGATCCGCGGCTCAGCTGGATTGTGACCTTGTTCACTGGCTGCTTTGCACCGCCGGCAATTGCAATCGCGTCAAGAATTCGTTCGCCCTTGCCGGAAAGCGGCATCACGCTGCTGCGATCGACTTCGCCGACCACAGTGGCTGTCGCCGTCGCACTACGCGCAAAGCTGACCATGACCTGCGGCATATGCGCTTTGCCGCGAAGGCGTTGGACGATGTCTTGTTCGACCTGTTTGGTGGTGCGGCCGACGGCGTTGATCTGGCCTGCAAAAGGGACGGTAATCATGCCATCTGCGTTGACGATCTGGTCAGGCAGGGTGGCGACGCGCGCGGTGTCGCCCGATGATGTGCGCGACAAGGCGGACACGCTGTCCGAAACCGCACGGGCAGCGGAGGATGACGAGCCGAACAATACGGCAGGGGGCGCCTCCCATATCGCGATGCTCAGGATATCGCCGTTGCCGATGATCGTTCCCACCGGCGCGGCACCGCCCATGACATCGGCAAAGGATGTGGTGTCCATCGACTTGCGAACCGATTGGGCCACGCCCATGTCAAGATTGACCAGATAGACTGAAGATCCGTCGGTTTGCGCTCCGGCGCGTGTTACCGCCGAAACGGACGGTCCTGTTCCGCTCACGGCGTTACAGCCGGCCAGAGCAAGGGGCATGCTTGCCAAAGCCAGATATCGTCCTGTGATGATCTTTGTCGCGAACCGCTTTTGACGCATATGCAGGGTCATTTTCCGATCTCGTTCAAGGCTGAAGTCCGCGATTCCAATGTCGTCTTGCTAGACCGGATGTCACGTCGGTGTAACTGCGGACGGGCGTATAGAGTGTCCCGATAATTAACGCAATAATGCACCCAGCCGCCTTTCATATTGCGTTTGTGAGAAAAAATCTGCGCGTGCCCGTCCCTTGGTGGACAAGCTCTTCCGCAGCGCACTGTCCCGATCGAGCAGGCGCAGTCCATTTCCGATAGATGATATGGATAGGGGGTCGATGAGCAAAGCCGCATCATCGACGACTTCTCGCAAGGCTCCGGCATCTGCAGTCAAGACGGGAGTGCCAATGGCCATAGCTTCCAGCGCGGGAAGTCCAAAGCCCTCATAGAGGCTCGGAAACAGCACCGCGCGAGCTGACCGTATCAGGTTGAGCAGGTCTGTCCTCGGCAGATAATTGAGCCAGATCACATTTTTTTCAGGATGATCCGTTAGCATTCTCAGCATCGCGACGTCCTGTTCGCACTGCCATGCAGGCCGACCAACGACCACCAGCGGGGTGGAGATATCCGAATTCTTATAGGCTTGTAACAGCCTGAGCAGGTTCTTCTTCGGTTCAATAGCGCCAAAAAAAAGAAAATATCCATCGGATGTCAGACGATGTTTGTTCAGTATATCGTGACGATGTTTAGTCGTGTCTTCAACTATATGTGGTACGATCTGGTAAGTGTTGGTTACATGATCGGGCGAAAATTGAAGATGTTCGATTATATCGGTTCGTGATGTCTCCGATACGGTTATTATATGGTCGGCGCAATCACGGATATCAGTACATAGCTTGCGAAATTCTGATGAATTTCTGACAAATTCAGGATGCTTGATAGGTACGATATCGTGAATGGTATATATGTTTTTCGCGCCCTTGACATATATGGGCAAAGGGTAAGTCCAATGTGCAACATCGATATGCGGGGCGTCGACGGCAGTGAACAATCCTGTCCTGCGATAGGCACCCTTCGCAGCGCGAAACAACCTTGCACGATTCCAGATCAGGTCGACGTCGGGTACGGACAGGTTTGCGTTGATATGTTCCGGTTCGATCGGCGTGATGGAAAGTCCGAAAGGCGCCCGAACGAAATCGATCAGCTTGCGAGCGGATCGGCGAACGGCTGGTAATCCGGGACGGATACGGCCATCGTCGGCGGGAAGATTGTCCAAGCCATAGAGCAATTCGACGCGATGCCCCAAGGCGCGGGCAGACTGAATGAAGCCTCGGCCATATGTTGCAACGCCCGTCCCTGCGGGCAGGCCGATATTATAACCGTCTACCAGAATATTCATGCCCGGAACCGCAAATTACCACTATATATAAAGAAGCTGTGGAAAATATATCTAGGTTCCAGACGCCCGGTTTTCCGCGACATTTCCCTTGCGCAGCATTTGCAGATTCCCGTACACATCGTTCGCTTATGAACCTAGCCAACCGATCTTTGCAAGGGATGTTCGATGTTATTGGAACGCCTCGCCATCCCGGAAATCATGCATATCGAACCTCGGAAATTTAGCGATCATCGCGGTTATTTCACGGAAAGTTTCCGGGCTGACTGGTCCGATCTGGGGATCGGGGCAGGAGGTTTCGTTCAGGATAATCAATCACTTAGTCGGCAAGTGGGTACTGTCCGAGGACTTCATTTTCAAGCCGATCCGTTTGCTCAGGGCAAATTGGTGCGTTGCGTCGCCGGAGCATTGTTCGATGTGGCCGTTGATATTCGCCACGGCTCTCCAAGCTATGGAGCCTGGGTCGGCGTGGAACTGACCGCGGATCGCGGCAATCAACTATGGATTCCGCCTGGCTTCGCGCATGGTTTCTGTACACTGCTGCCAGATACTATATTATGCTACAAAGTTAGCGCTTATTATAGTGCGGAACATGACAAGGGCATCGCTTGGAATGATCCTGCCATTGCTATCGCTTGGCCAGGCCTGGCGAACCCCGCTTCTCTGTCAGACAAGGACAGGCAACTGCCGTTACTGGCTGACGCGCCTGCCTATTTCCGTTGGGGTGCCATGTGATGCGGATCATTGTTACTGGCGGCGCTGGCTTTATCGGATCGGCGCTGGTGCGGCATCTGGTGCGCGATGGCGGTCATGACGTGCTGACCATCGATAAACTGACCTATGCCGGGTGTCTGGCTTCGTTGCGCGACGTGGTGGATGATCCACGACATCGGTTTCTTCAGGCGGATATCTGCGATGCTCTAACGATGCGAAAAGCCCTTGAGACATTCCGTCCTGATCGCATCATGCATCTTGCAGCGGAAAGCCATGTCGATCGGTCTATTACCGGCGCAGCGGATTTCATCCAGACGAACATCGTGGGCACATTCACATTGCTTGAAGCCGCGCGCGCGTACTGGAAGAGATTGGAAGCGCCGCAACAGGCGCTTTTCCGCTTTCTGCATGTCTCCACGGACGAGGTGTATGGCTCGCTTGGCGAGGATGGTCTTTTCATTGAAACGACGCCTTATGCGCCCACGTCACCCTATTCCGCGTCGAAGGCATCGTCTGACCATCTGGCAAAATCCTGGTATCACACCTACGGCTTGCCCGTGGTCGTATCCAACTGCTCCAACAATTATGGTCCCTATCATTTTCCCGAAAAGCTCATTCCCCTCACCATCCTGAATGCGCTGTCTGGTCGACCGTTGCCTGTCTATGGAACTGGAGAAAATGTACGCGACTGGTTATTTGTCGACGATCATGCGCGCGCGCTGGATTTGATAGCCAGCACTGGCCTGCCCGGCGAAACATATAATGTCGGCGGACGTAACGAACGAAAGAATATCGACGTAGTACGTGCGATCTGCACGATACTGGACGAACTTGTCCCGGTCGAAACGCCGCGTGAAGAGTTGATCCGTTTCGTGTCGGACCGTCCTGGCCATGACGCGCGTTACGCCATAGACGCCACTCGCTTGGAAACGGAACTGGGCTGGCAGGCGCGTGAGGATTTCGCCAGTGGCATCCGCAAAACTGTGCGATGGTATCTCGACAATGAATGGTGGTGGCGCCCGTTGCGCGATCGTTATGATGGTCAAAGGCTGGGAATCCTGACTGAACAGGCGGACGGTTGATGCGCATGGTCGTGACTGGCCGTCATGGTCAGGTCGTTACTGCTTTGGCGGAACTGGCACGGGATCATGATATGGTCACGGTCGTGCCGCTTGGGCGACCGGCTTTGGATCTGGCCGATCTGGGCAGTATAGACCAGGCTCTGGTCAACGCGAAGCCGGACATCATCGTATCCGCGGGCGCTTATACGGCTGTCGACAAGGCGGAAAGTGATGATCAGCTGGCCATGACCATCAATGGCCGGGCACCGTCCATGATCGCGGATACTGCGGCCAGGCTGGATGTCCCTCTTATCCACATATCGACGGACTATGTGTTTGATGGGTACGGAGCGACTGCCTATAGAGAAGATGACCCGGTCAATCCGGTCAGCGTATATGGCCGGACTAAGCGCGCCGGGGAAGAAGCCGTCATGGCGGCGGGGCGTGACCATGCCATCGTGCGCACATCCTGGGTCTATAGTCCGTTTGGCAACAATTTCGTCAAGACTATGCTGCGTTTGGCGGCTGAGCGCGACTTGGTGGCGGTCGTTGCCGATCAGAAAGGGGCGCCGACCAGCGCATTCGATATCGCTCAGGGCCTTTTCACCATGGCGGACCAAATGTTGGTGCACCGGGGCGATCCCGGACGTCGTGGCATATTTCATCTTACTGGTGCGACATCCACCGACTGGGCGACCTTTGCAGAAGGCATTTTCGCGGCTTCGGCGGCATGTGGTGGCCCCAGCGCGGCGGTCCGGCGTATCACGACCGCAGACTATCCGACAGCTGCTCGACGGCCGTCCAACGCACGGCTGGACAATGGCAAATTGCTGACGCATTTCGGCATATCTCCACCATCATGGACCCAGTCGATCATTCCGGTCGTAGAAAGACTGCTAAAGGCGGATAGGGGCTGATCGGTGAAGATTGCCTATCCGATGCATAGTGTCGGGCCGCGGGCTGGAGGCGTGCTTTCATCCCTGCCAGAGGATTTCGGGTGATGGCTATTTCTACGGTAGGTTGCAGTAAATGAAGGGTATCATTCTTGCTGGTGGTACAGGATCGCGCCTTTACCCCGCGACACAGGCCGTTTCAAAACAGCTGATCCCGGTATATGATAAACCGATGATCTATTATCCGCTGAGCACCCTCATGCTCGCGGGTATCAGGGATATCCTGATCATAACGACACCACATGACCTGCCGCAATTTGAACGTTTGCTGGGCGACGGTGGGCAATGGGGGATTGCCATCCAATATGCTACCCAACCGCGTCCCAATGGGCTGGCGGAAGCCTTCATCATTGGCGCAGACTTTCTCGCAGGTGGGCCGTCCTGCCTGATCTTGGGAGACAATATCTTTTTCGGTCACGGATTGCCTGATTTGCTCTATTCCGCTCGACAACGGGATCATGGCGCATCGATCTTTGCTTATCATGTGAACGACCCGCAACGTTATGGCGTCGTGGATTGTGATGAGGCAATGAGGCCGCTGAGCATCGTAGAGAAGCCCGCCAATCCCATATCCAACTGGGCGGTGACCGGGCTTTATTTCTACGATGCCCAAGTCACGGATATCGCGGCAAGCCTGAAACCATCGGCCAGGGGCGAGCTGGAAATTACGGACGTCAACCGCATCTATTTGGAGCGACAACAATTATATGTCGAACCGATGGGCCGGGGTTATGCCTGGCTGGACACCGGAACTCCAGACAGCCTTTTGGAGGCATCCGAATTTGTCGGCACTCTGGAAAAGCGCCAAGGATACAAGATTTGCTGCCCTGAAGAGATTGCCTTTGCAAAGGGCTTCATTGGGCCGACAGAATTGGAACAGATCATCCGACGCCTGGGCCAGAGCAGCTATGCAGCTTATCTTCGCCGCCTGCTCATGGGATGAAAAGAGACGAAGGAACAGGTCTGAAGCTGGATTGCCCCTCATTCTCGATCGAGAATGAGGGGTTTGTTATTGCTGCGTCGAGAACCAACGCACCAATTCGCTGACGCCATCCTCAAAGGCATAGGAAGGTTGATAGCCCATGGCGGTCAGGCGGCTGATATCTGCTCGCCAACGTAAGGGATCGCCCACGCGATTAACGCCATTGAATGTTAATTGTCCCGGCCATTGCAACTGCTGCAACAAAGTGTTGATGGCAATCTTGACCGGGACGGCCTGACCGTTGGCGACGTTGATGGCATCCCCACGAAAATCGGCATGATCAATACAGGCACTGACAGCACGACACACATCCTTGACGAAGATATAGTCGCGGGTTTCGTCACCTGTGCCGGGGCATTCGATGTGCGAAAATGCCAATGTCTTCTGAAAGATGTCCCAGTAAAGCTGTTTGCGCAGTCCAGGGCCGAACACGGAAAACAATCTCAGCGACATAGTCTGCAAACCGAAACATTCCGCATATTCACGGCAAAGATTTTCTGCAGACAGCTTATGCCAGCCATAGGGAGAAATGGGCTTTAACGTGGCGTCCTCACACACCGGGTCGCACTGCGGATTGCCATAGACAGCCGCACTCGACATGTTGATGAAGCGGGCGGTCGGTGCCTGCGTCCTTATCCCTTCAAGTATGTTCTGCACCAACCCGACGTTGAGGGCATAATCATTGTCAGGCCGCTTGAACGACAAGCCCACGTCCGCAGCGCCCGCGCAGTTGATGACTACATCGGGTTGAATTCGCGCAATTATCGCCGCGATATCTGGGTTGCCCAATGGCAATCGGGTGTGGGACGGCGAATCGGAATCAACGATATCAGCGGTATAAAGTGTCGCCCCTTCAGATAGGTGCCGAACCAGATGACTACCGACAAAACCGTGCGAACCGATTATAAGAATTTTCATATTTCGATCGGGCTTCATCGAACCCTAGCCTCCGTCCGTCCAGCGACTGCCACCTTGGCAACCGAACATGTATAAAGCTGGGCAGCCGGATCGGAATTGCTTCCAAAATGCCTGGCCATCCACAGAGTGTTTCAGCGACCGTGCGCTTTTTCTTCCGTTCGCCAGAAACGGTGTACGCGAAATTCACTTCGCTGACACGGCGGCGAAGTGAATATTCTGCCATTAAAGCATGAACCTATGCTGTATCCAGATTTCCGACGTCAGAAATAGCAGCGTTGTATAAGTCTTGATTATCGCTGCGGCATGACGACGGCCTATGCCTCCCTAATTGCCTGCTGGTTTTCCAGAAACCACTTATAAGTTGCTTCGATACCGGCCTTAAGGTCGATTTGCGCGCGCCAACCCATGCGGCTCAGCCGGGTGACGTCCATCAGCTTCTTCATCGTGCCGTCGGGCTTCGACGGGTCGAAGGCAATCCGACCCTTGAACCCGGTCACTTCTGCAATCAGATGGGCCAGTTCTCCGATGGAAATATCTTCGCCTGTGCCAACATTGATATGACTCAGCATCGGCTCGGTTTCGGCAAGATAGCGTTCCTGCGGCAGGTCCATGACGAAAAGCGACGCATCAGCCATGTCATCGACGTGCAGAAATTCCCGACGTGGCGTGCCTGTTCCCCAGATCAGTATTTCGTCAGCGTCACTCTGCACCGCTTCATGAAAGCGCCTCATCAACGCAGGCAGGACGTGCGAATTTTCCAGATGGAAATTGTCGCCCTGCCCATACAGGTTGGACGGCATCACGCTACGATAGTCAGTGCCATATTGCCGGTTGTAACTTTCGCATAATTTGATCCCTGCAATCTTCGCGATGGCATAGGGCTCATTGGTCAGTTCGAGCTTTCCGGTCAGCAGGGACTGTTCCCGCATCGGTTGGGGAACATCACGCGGGTATATGCAAGATGACCCCAGGAACAGCAGCTTGCTCACGCCGGCCTCGAATGCCTGGTGGATCAGATTGCTCTCGATCATCAGATTTTCGTAGATGAACTGCGCCGGATAGCTGTTGTTGGCGTGGATGCCACCAACCTTGGCGGCAGCCACGACCACAGCGTCAGGCCGCTCTTCCTGCATGAAAGTGCGGACGGCAGCCTGATCCATCAGATTCAGCTCCGCCCGGCTCTTGGTGATCGTCGCCACGCCGCGCTCTTTCAATTTGCGCAAAATGGCACCGCCAACCATACCGCGATAGCCGGCCACAAACACCCGCATACCCGTCACCATCAGTTCTCGATCGACACTGGAATTTCAAGCCCGTGCGCCTTGAGCAGCGCATGACGCTTGGCCGTCTTGAGATCCTCTGCAACCATTTCCGCGCACATTTCCTGCGCAGTGATTTCAGGCACCCAACCCAGGCGATCGCGGGCGCGACTGGGATCGCCCAACAACGTCTCGACTTCGGCCGGGCGGAAATAGCGAGGATCAATCCGCACGATAACGTCACCGGCCTTAACCGCGCATTCAGCCGTATCGCTGACACTGTCGATGATACCGATCTCGTCGACACCTTCACCTTCAAAGCGCAGCGTGATGCCCAATTCCGTGGCAGACCAACGGATAAATTCACGTACCGCATATTGCTGGCCGGTAGCGATCACGAAATCTTCAGGCTGATCCTGCTGCAGCATCATCCACTGCATGCGGACATAGTCCTTGGCATGACCCCAATCGCGCAGCGCATCGATATTGCCCATGTAGAGGCAGGTTTCGAGGCCTTGGCTGATATTGGCGAGACCACGGGTGATCTTGCGGGTCACGAAGGTTTCACCGCGACGCGGGCTTTCATGATTGAACAAAATGCCATTGCATCCGTAGATGCCATAGGATTCGCGATAATTTACCGTGATCCAATAGGCGTAGAGCTTGGCAACGGCATAGGGCGACCGTGGATAGAAGGGGGTCGTTTCCTTCTGCGGAATTTCCTGAACCAGGCCATAAAGTTCGGACGTGGAGGCCTGATAGAAGCGGGTCTTCTTTTCAAGGCCGAGGAAGCGGATGGCTTCCAACAGGCGCAGCGCGCCAATGGCGTCGACGTCAGCAGTATATTCGGGTGCTTCGAAGCTCACCGCGACGTGGCTCTGCGCACCCAGATTATAGACTTCGTCCGGCTGGATGTCCTGAAGCAGACGCGTCAGATTCGATGTGTCCGTCAGATCGCCATAATGCAGCTTCAAACGGGGCGATTCTTCATGCGGATCGGCATAAATATGATCGACGCGTTGCGTGTTGAAGGATGAGGCGCGCCGCTTGATACCATGAACCTCATACCCTTTTCCCAAAAGGAATTCGGCAAGATAGGAGCCGTCTTGACCAGTGATACCCGTAATGAGGGCGACCTTGTTACGATCGGAAGTGGCAACCATATATGCTCTATACCTCTTGGATTAGGTGTTTCTGGCGTTTCCGGGCCGCCGCAGGTGAGAATTAAAGTCCTGTCCCTGATAATATTTTGATCGCCTGCCCGTTAATTTATCTGCAACGTCCTTTTGTGCGCTTCCTGGCGAAGAAGATTTCCGAACGATGCGGCGTAGTCGCTATAACTCCAACGTTTACCATCGTCCATAAGGATTGACTTCAACCTGCCTTGATCACGCTGCCACCGCTCGTGTCCAAGCCGGATGCGGCTTCGGGCGCTTGCGCTGATCCGATCCATGTCATCGTTTGACAGTCGGGATACCGCAAGCAAATTTTCCGCCGGATACAGAATACCCGACGACTGGTGGCCTATATAGTCATTCACCAAAGCGCTGTCTGGTGCCACTACGATCTGGCCTCGCGCCATGGCCTGCAGGAAAAATGGGTCGAAACCGCCAGCATGTGGGGGAAGGATGACAAAGCCGCACGAGGCTGCGGCCTGCTCCATCAGGTCCTGGCGATCTGTCGCGATCCGGGTGACGGGGAAATCGATCGCTTCGGGATAATCTCCGGTTCCCGGCGTATATAGCTCGGTAGCGCCGATCATTCGGCAAATTTCGGCCACTTTCTGGATGTCCTGGTTCTCACCGGCCTGACCTTGCCAGCAAAAGGCCGCAGTCGCGTATCTCAGACCGGGCGTCGGCACAGGAGGGGGAAAATATTGGAAATAGCTGCTGTGCAACCCGGCGCGTAGCAACATTTCATGTGCTTTGCGTGAGAAGCAGGCGAACTGGTGAGTCTGAAATTGTTGCCACCAATGGGGGGGGCGCTCCCGAACCGCGTCGTCCTGGGGCACCACGACGATGCGTCGATCGCCGATCGCGGGTAACAGACGGGACGCTATCTCATCGCTTTGCCAGAACAGATAAAGGTCGAAAGTTGCTCGTTGGACAGCGGTGGCAATGGGATCGGGTACCACGTCCGGTTGCGGGGGATATAGTGCTGTGACATCGCCAATCTGCTGCAAGATATGGAGCAAATTGTCATGAATGGGATCATGTGCGATGGCCCGGCGTCCTACGAAGCAGATTTTCACGTCTGTCACCCGATCAGAGAAAATGAATACCCGCAAGGGAGAAGCCAAGCATCCGTGCATCTCCGGGGGGCTGCGCACATGCGTTGACCGATAATCTGATGATGTTGCTGCCTGTTCTGCGCAGTCCGACCGTGTCGATCCGCACCGGTGTCAGGTCATTGGGGGAGAGGGGGTAAGATCCCTTTACCACGTCATTCAACGCGATTGTCAGCCATTGTTCGACGGAACTATGTGGATTGCCTGAACAATATAGGGTGATCGTGGCGGGGGCATGCGTAAAGCGGACGGCGAGATAGGCGTCCTGATCGATCGACCAGGTGATTCCGTGATCCGTCTCGATCCCGGACCAGCCAGACACGAGCATGGACTGCAATTGCTGCGGGTCGCCGGCAACCGTCACTTCTCCAAGCGCGACTGGGTCTGCGACGTCGAAATGAAACGCGCCCAGTTGAAATCCTGTTGTTTGCCCGTGATCCAGCGACAGGTTTGTCAGATAGCTGGGCGTGATTGTCAGCATCGCTCCTGGTAACAACGGTTCGGTAAAGGTCATCTTGAACCCGAACCGTCCTACATCCAACGGCTTCTGGCCAATGACCTTATCCCCCGACCTGAATGTAAGCATCTGGCCAGGCAGCAAATTATGCCCGACCATGCTAATTGCGGGGCAGGAAAAGTCGGACGGCGCGATCATTTCTATGACTGTCGCCCGGCGCTCCTTCAATTGCGTGTCGCCTTCAGGATGCGGAATGTCCGGTGCCGATGCTCCCGCCACAATATAGCCCGAATAGCTGTGATGGGGAGCGAAGGGCGATCCGTTCATCCCAAAAAGAAACGCATCCACCCACGAGGGACGCAGCGATCGGGAACGATAGGCCAGCGCCCATTCCCGGTTCAATTTCATGCCTTGGGCACTGGAAAAGCCACCCGCATAATAATGGGACACGATCTCGTCGACATATTGCATATGGGCGCCCGCATCATAGGCGCGAAACAGAAATTCATGATCGGCACAGATTGTATAGCGGGGGTCATAGGGCATGGCGCGCAGCAATCGGGTGCGGATGAATGTGGCCTGATGGCCTGGCAGGCGCGGGTGCCAGCGATGGTCCAATGCACCATGCAGCAGGCGTTCTCTCAGGCTGGCAAAGCCGCTCGCGCGAAAAAGCGTTTCGACCTTGCCATCAACATAGATGTGATCGCCATAGAAGATGTCGGGATCACCATCGATCCGTGAGAACATGTCCGAAATCGTATGTGCGCTGTAGATTCGGTCACCGGCATTAAGGAAAAGGATATAATCGCCGGTTGCGACTGATGCGGCCTGGTTCATTGCCTGATAAATGCCGGCATCCTCGACCAGAAGGATTTGCGAGAAAGTATCCTGGTAGCGATCGAGAAGTGCCTGCGTACCGTCGTGGCTCAAACCATCGACCAGAATATATTCTATGCCGGGATAGTCTTGCGCAATCACGCTTTCCATTGTCAGCGGCAAGGCGCCGGCCGCGTTCAACGCGACCGTCACTATAGAAAGCGTCTTGTTAGTCATGATAGAACATGGTGTTGCCATAAGCCGTTTGATTACAAGCGCTGGATATCATGCTGTGACCATCAAAACGCGCCAAGCTCAGTAGCCGCACCAATGGCGAACGGAAGAGGACCGGATCAGGAAGCGAGATGACCAACATCCTTATCCGGCACCCTGTTCTGCCAAGCTGGTTCGAATTCAGCGCTGGCGTGACTCGGACATGCCATGCTTCAGATAATGTTGCAGAGGATCCATGCCGGATTCCGCAACGTCTGGATAGCGCTGCAGATAGGCGTCCGCGTCGAACAATCCCTTGCGTAGCAGCCTCTTGCGCTCACGCTCCATCTGCCATTCCAGCGACATGAACCTCCACCACCATTTACGGTTGGGCGGGTTGAGCGCCGCGACCGCAAGCTCGCGAAGCCATGCCGTCTGATCTTCAGCTTCGCGCAGCCGTTGTTCCGCTTCAGGATCGCCCTGCGCTACAATCGGCATGGTCGACAGGTTGAAAAAGGCTTCCGGTATGGCTGCCGGCGGTGGCGGTTCCACAAAGTTAGATATGATCGTCGGCGTCTGCGGCTGACCAGTCAACTGACGCAGCAATTCGTCCTTGTTGCGCGCCGCAACCGGTTGCATCAAAGTTTCGATCTGAACGAGTTCTGTAGCAGCAGGAGAGGGTGTTGCCCCTGTCAATGACGGTGCTGCCGGCGGCGCTACAACAGTCGGCGCGACTATCGGACGGCTTGCAAGGGCGGCATTTTCTTTGGTCAGCGCGTCAACCTGCTCGCGCAAATGCTGCATCTGCGCCTGCGCATTTTCCAGTTCCCTGCGTTTCGCGTCACGATCCAACGTTATCAGAGACACTTGGCGTTCGCTCTCCGCGCGCTGTCCGGACAGTCGCAGGACCCACCCATTGGCGTCCGCCAGCTTCTGGTTCAATGCTTCCTCGCGAATACGGGCATCCTGAAGGTCGGATTCTAGCCGGATAACCTTGCGCCGATGCTCGGCTAGTGACGACCAAGTTTGTTCGATCTCTTCCTGGCGTTGTCGCAGGCGATTTTCGAGCTTGGCGATTTCGTCTTCCATCCGTTTGACCTGATGCTGTGATGCGTCCGCCTGGATTTCGCCTTTGGTGATCTGCTGCTGCAATTCGTCCTTTTCCGCCCGAAGCTGGGCACTTTTGGCCTGCTCGGCGGTCAGATCGGACTTGATGCGGTCCAGTGAAGCAAGCTGTGCGGCGAGTTCGCCGTCCAGATTCTTCAATTCGGCCGTCACGGTACTGCTTTGCGTGGCGCGACTTCGGGCGGTGGACTGCCCACCTTTCCAGGCATCCTGTTTTGCGGAGGTCGCGCTATCAGTATCGCCTGCCCTGCCACTTTCGATCAACGTGGGCTTGTTCTTCTGTCCTGCGCTCGCCGCAGCGGATGGAAGATCGGCTTTTTCCGCCTTCAGCAGCTCACGCCAAACCTCTCCAGTCTGATCAATGAAATCCTGCTGCTGGCGAATGAGATTTTCCAGCACTTTCACGCGCTCGGAAAGTGACTCCGACGGTTCAACCTTAACTTTGCTCACCATTCAGCCCCTTTTGAGAATCACCGCCTAACCCGTGCGAATGTCCATATGCCATCGTTTGATCGTCAACCGCGGCACCGTCGTAAATCTCTCTTAACGCGCACTGCCATTGAGCGCCAACCTGCGCTGCGGAATATCGGCGTTCAATCATGCACTTGCCGCCGCGGGCCAAAGCGTGCCGCCATTCGTCATCCTGTACCATCTTTTGCATCAGTTTCGCCGCACGATCGATGTCGGGTTCCGCCCAGTGTTGACCAGCGCCGAATGGATACTCGCCCTGTTTTACTTCGCGCAAACCGACCGGGACCAATGCCGCCGTGCGATAATTGGTAAAATCCATGTTGCCTGAATGAGCCGTCACTATAACGGGTTTTTCTAACAGCATGGCTTCTGCGATATTGCGCCCGAACCCCTCGCTGCGATGCAGCGATATGAAACAATCCAGCGCATGCCACAGATCGATCAACTCGGCACGGGGAAGCGACTGTGTGATGATATGGATCCGTGGGTCATTGCCGATATGCTCCAACACCTGCTGCCATCGGACATCCTGCTCCGTACGCAGCCCCTTGATGACGAGGCCGACCGACATATCGCCGCGTGGGAAGGCACGGAGGAATGCCTCGATGCAATGTAAGGGTGCTTTCCGCGAAAATGAGGAAAGGCCGTCAAAAGCAAAGCCGAAAAGAAAGGTGCTTTCGGGCAGATTGAATGAGGCGCGGTTCCGCCCTGATCGCCCCGCAACCGATACAGCCATGGGCATATGGCGCACTGGCCGGGAAGAGGACCGGCAGTAGGCGGCATGGGTGTAGTGGCTGGCCGCCCAGATTTCATCGACCAGATCATAAGTATAAAGCCATGCTCTGGGCATCTCGGGCAGCTCCCAGGGCCACATGCCGATATTATAATGATCGGCGAGAACGGATCGTCCGATCTTCGTCATTGCGGCGGCGGTCGTCTGTGCAGGCATGCAGAACAGGTTGAAGGCGTAAAGCCGCTGAGTTGGCGTATCTGTTCCCTGATCTTCCTCATCGGGCATCGCCGCGCCAGGCTCGACGTTGTGGATGGTGTAGGGGATGTCGACTGCATCCAGAGCTTGCGCAGCCATGCGAACATCTTCGCTAATGCCGCTCCGTGAACGGACATGCCCAAACAAATTGACGCCAAAAGGCAGGTTGGTGAAGGGTGTCCGCGTTTGCGGTGCAGCCAATGCTATTAGGGGGTGGCCCAATATGGTGTGCGTGCGAGCACCCTCGACAAGACACCATGCGCGAAACGCAGGATCGTCAGGCGTAGGAAAACGACTCTTAAGCTCTGGATCGCTCGCCCACATACAGGTCAGAATGCGGGGAACTCCAGGAAAATGAGGATCAGACTCCATCAACCGCTGCGCTTGCTCCCGGCTCAGCAAGGCATCGAGATTGGCTTGCGACAAACCCTTGCTGAAAAACCAGGCGAGAAATGACGCTTGCCTTTCCTCATCGGCAAATGGCTGGTCCGTTTTCCGCGGCCAATGGTCTTTCAACTGGTCCATCAACCATGTGATTGGCAGGAATGCGGCTTGGGCTATCCTGGGATGGGGCTGGTTCGCTGCCAGCAGCCCTGCATCGTCGCTTGAGTCATATTGCAGACCCATTTCTGCAAAGCCATGGCGTACATACCACCAGAAGAGGTTCGCCTGACCCGATGCCGTAACCACATCAAAAGCGGCCTGCAGATCGGGGCGTTCGCGCCAGATCGCCACTGCGCGTGATGGCAGCTTTGCGCCCGACGGCAATGGTAAACCTGATCGTCGGGAAGGGCGGCGCCAGAATTTCCGAAACAGGGCCTTCCGATTAATCTTCACTTGGCCCCGCTTGGATCGGCGATCAATGGCATAAACGTCTGATCCTTGGCTGACAGGCTCGCCCGCATCCACGGCCAGATGCGGCGGATTGTTATCGACTGGAGCAAATTGCGTCAATCACAGAGCCTTAAGCCGTGGCGATATGCAGCCATATGGCGCGACATTATTTTCGTTGGTCGGTATCGACTATGGCGATTTTCTGCATTATCGAACGCTACCGCTACCCGGTTTTCTACGTGTCTCGTACCATAATGGCATATGCAAGCCGGGGCAGGTTGGACAACTCTAAGCTGTTGAGGGCATGTGGTTGACGTGTCGCATAGTATCGATCTTTGCTTCCACTGATCCAGGCGATCGCCCCCCGGCTTCTCGACAACAGGATTTCCGGTGACCAAAATTACTCCCGTCATCCTCTGCGGTGGCAGCGGTACGCGCCTCTGGCCACGCAGTCGTGCCGTCAAGCCAAAACCATTCCTCCGTTTGATCGGTGACGAAACCCTGTTCGAGCAAGCGGTTAACCGTTGTGGCGATGCGGCCTTGTTTGCGGCGCCCGTCGTTGTGACCGGCGCCGCTCATGTCGAACATGTCGTTGCGCAAATTGACAATTCGTCCGACACGATGATTATCGTCGAACCTTCTGCGAAAAATACGGCTGCTGCCATTGCATTGGCTGCTTGCCGGCTCGCCGACGATGACATCATGCTTGTGTGTCCCAGCGATCATCATATCGGCGATCGGGATGCCTTCGTGCGCACGGCCGTCGCTGCCGCGGCGTTGGCAACGGAAGGTTGGCTTGTATCTTTCGGTATCGAACCTACCGCCCCGGAAACCGGATTTGGTTATATCAAGCGGGGCGAACGGTTGCGCGAACATGGTTTTCGGACTGCGTCCTTCCGTGAAAAGCCCGATCTGGAAACCGCTAAGGCATTTCTGGCGGAAGGTGTTTATGCTTGGAACGGGGGTATCTTTGCGTTCCGGGTTGGCGATTACATGCGTGAACTTGGCGCCTATCGACCTGACATCGCCGATGCTGCGCGCGCGGCGGTGGCAGCCGGTCGCTCAGACGGTGCACGCTTCCATCCCGATGCCGATATTTTCGGCGGCATCGATGGAGAATCGATCGATTATGCAGTGATGGAACGGACTGACAGCGCGGCCATGGTGCTGGCTGACATGGCTTGGTCCGATATCGGCAACTGGCATGCGCTTCATTCCGTCCGTCTCCAGGATGAGAAGGGCAATGCAGTCGCCGGAACGGTTGAACTGGTGGATTGCCAGAATGTCTTGGTCGATAGCGACGGACCGCGTGTTTCCGTCATCGGTCTGTCCGATATCATGGTCGTCGTTGATGGCAATGATGTGCTGATCACCAGTGCGGCGGGCACGCAAAAAGTCGGCAAGCTTTCGGGCGCGGTCAACCAATGACGGCCCGCCTGCCAGTTCGTCAGGTCGAAAAGCCATGGGGGAAAAAAAGCCTGCCGCCGGTGTTCGGCGATACCGGCGGCCGGCAGATTGGTGAAATCTGGTTCGAGCCTCCGGCCGAAATCCCGGATCTTCTGGTCAAATATATCTTTACCAGCGAAAAATTGTCGGTTCAGGTGCATCCTTCCGATACGCAGACGATTGCCGCCGGCCTTGGCAAACAGGGCAAGGAAGAATGTTGGCTGGTCATCGATGCTGAACCTGGCGCAACGCTCGGCATCGGCTTTGATCAGGATGCAGGCACGGAACAGCTTCATGCTGCGGCCCTGGATGGCTCCATCGAAACCATGATGACGTGGCATCCGGTGACCGCCGGCGATTTCTTTTATATTCCGGCCAATACGGTCCATGCCATTGGTGCCGGAATCAGCCTGATCGAAGTTCAGCAGAACAGCGATATTACTTACCGGCTGTTCGATTATGGCCGGCCGCGCGAACTGCATCTGGAAGAGGGGCTGGCGGTATCGCGGGGCGAAATCTACGACCTCTCTCTCTCAAGGCGCGTCGCAGGCGGAACCACTACCCTCGTGAACGGCCCCTATTTCCGCATGGACCAGCTTTGCGGTGCAGTCGATACCGACGTGCGCCATCGTTATGGGGGTGCGCCATTGCTCGTCATTCCCCGGAAAGGTGACATCAGGGTCGGTGGCGAACGGGTGGAACCGGGCCAATGCGCCCACATTACCTCGATCGACGATCTTGACATCGACGGCAATGGTATATCCATTCTCGCCCAGTCGACGGGCTAAGGCCGTTTATCTCTGTTGATCTGTTGCTATGGCGCCCAGTGAAACGATGGACCATTGGGGTAACCAGGGGTTCCGTGTGAAGATTGCATTCGTCATCCAGAATCTTGCACAGGCCAGCGATTCGGTTGGGTTTGATTGCATCTATCAGTATCGCATCGCACGCGATCATCATCCTGAACCCGGCGCCGTTCGCGTCTTCGCCAATGTGTTTGTGGATGATCTCTACCCGGACATCAGGATTGAGCCGGTGCAGAATTTCTGGGATGCCGTCGGCCAATTCCCTGATGTGACGATCATCTATCATTTCTGTGATGGCTGGCCGGTCATGGATGCGTTCCTGCGGGACCAGGCGCGCAACGCCATCATTCGCTGGCACAATAACACCCCCCTTGGTTCTATGCTCTGGACCATATCGACTTCGCCGCGGACTGTAACCGGGGCTTTGACATCATCTCCCGGCTTGCGCAGAGTCCGCGCCTGCGGTTCATGGTGAATTCCGAGTTCACGCGAAGGCAGATGCGCATACTCGGCGCAAACGACATGCGTGTGGATACGGTTTTCCCTGCCAGCGCCTTTCTTTCGAAACCTCGCGATTTCGTGCCTCCCCCAACACAACGCGCTTCGGATGGAGATGTCGTTCAACTCCTGTTCGTCGGGCGGGTAGTGCCTCACAAGGGGCATCGTCACATTCTGTCGATCGCTGCGGCTGTGCAGGCGTTTTCCGGTCGCAAGGTTCGGGTCGTTTTTGCCGGTGCGATGGAAAAAAGGCTTCGCACCTACTGGACTGACCTGACAGCGATTGCCGTGGATCTGGGCGTTGAACTCATCCTAGCAGGCCTGGTATCCGACGCCCAGCTCACTATGCTCTACGCCTCGTCGGATGCCTTCGTCTGCATGTCCGAGCATGAAGGTTTCGGCCTTCCGGTATTTGAAGCCATGCGATGTCATTTGCCTGTTGTGGCATGGTCGACCAGCGCAATGGCCGATCTGTTGGCTAGCCATCCTTTCGCATCTGGCGATTTCGACATTCCTCATTTCGCCGCTTGTGTGCTGGCATCACTCGAACCGGGTATTCGTCGGAAAGTCGTGACGGCGCAGAATATCGTACTTCAATCTTACTCGAACGATACGGTGCGCGCGCAGATGGCCGCCGCACTGGGCATGCAGTTTGCAGAGCCGACTGGCCAACTCAGTACCGTCAGCATGCCCGAGCTGGACGATATCGTCGATTTCATTGCTGATCTTGCCCGTTGGATCGGACAGGAAACCGACACCGAACCCCATCGGTTCGCGAAGGATGCGCCCACCAACTATGTGACGTCCTATGATATCGCGGTGCATGATCTTCTGACGCGTTACATGCAGGCGGACAAGAAGGCAGGCGCATCTAAACCGGTATCGGGGATTGCCAATGTCCGCAGGAACACCGAGGGCCTGCTGCGATTTACCGACAAGGTATTGCGGGAAAGCGCCGCAGGCTCACCTGAGATATTGCACGCACTAACGATTGAAAATGAAGCGGAGAATACCGCCGTTACGGGGCGGGCGGATGGGTCTGTCTTGCCGGAAGCGCAAGGTGCGGTAACGGATATCGCCTTCAAATATATCCACCAGATATTTATCGCGGATGATGACCAACTGTCGCCCTTTCCAAAGACGGTAAGGCTGAATATCGAATCCATCCGGCGCTTTCACCCTGAAGCCAGCTATCATCTTTGGGGGCGTCGCGAACTGCACGCATTTCTCTCGACCCATTTTGAACCCGAGGTCGTCGAGGCCTTCGATCGGTTACAGGCTTTCGCCCTGAAGGCCGATCTGGCGCGATATTGCCTGCTCTATGTCTATGGTGGGCTGTACAGCGATCTTTCCAACCGTTTCCTGTCCCGTTGGCGTATCCCCATGGGCAAGCAACTGGCCTGTTTTCGCGAACATAAGCCGCTGCACGGGGCCCTGTGGATGAATCAAAACAGCATAATCTACGCTTCTCCCGGACAACCGGAAATCCGGCTGGCTATTGATCTGGTTCTCGAAAATGTCCGCAATCAGGACTATGGTATCAGTTCGCTCGCGCCCACCGGGCCGGTCCTGTTCGGCCGGGTCTTTGCCGCCTTCGGCCGGGTCGAAGCATATCAGATCAGCGAAGCGATCAACGTGCAGGTGGAAGGCATGCTCAACCGCGCGAGCTACGTTAACCGGGATGGCACTTTGATTGCGGCGCGTTTGCAGGGGCGGGGCGGGCAACCGGCGGATGTTGGCCTCAGCGGAACTAACGTCTACGGAATCATGTGGGAACGCCGGGTAATTTACGGAGAGAAGCTGGGTCATGAAGGCGCGCGGGACAATAGCTCGTCTTCCACGATCGATCTGGCCAATCGGGGCGGGCGGACCGTTCCTGTCGCCTATCTCCACCACATCATCTATGACGAATCTGAAATGACCGTAGTCGAAAGCGCAGCCGTAGCAGAAAATCTACGGATCGCTGCGGCTCTCCATGGTCAGGCGCGACAGATGGTCTGGACCGATGACAGTTTGCGCGAATTTATCGCGTCACGTTTTTCCGCCGAGGTCATCTGGACCTATGATACCTTGGCCAACCCTGTGAACCGTGCCGAATTAGGCCGTTACTGTCTTCTATACGCATTGGGGGGGCTTTACGTCGAACCCTGGCTTCGCATGGTCAATCCAATCGAAGTTCCGTTGGGCAAGGCGATCGCCTGTTTCCGAGCGGCTGATCTGGAAGATGGCGCGTCTTGGGCCGTCGACACGGCATTGCTCTATGCAGAGGCGCAGCAAGCAGAATTGCAGCAACTGATCAGTCAAATCGTGCAGATTGCCATGAAAAAGGATTATGGCGCTGTGTCTTCCAGCGTGACCGGGGCGGAATGTCTGGGGCGGATTTTGGCGATCAGCTATGACGCACATCGTTATTTCGGTGGTGAGATCGTTCCGCTGACGCGGGGCATGTCGGTCGCAAACGACTCTTACATCAGTCAGGATGGGCGCCTTCTGGCCGTGCGCCTGGGTTCGGACAACCCAATGGTCCGCCGTCATAAAGCGCAACAAACCATGTGGTTACAGCGTCTTACCTATGGTGGGCGAACGCTACAAACCTAAAAGCCGCTTGGTGCGCCGCAGCCAGCTTCTGTTACGCGGTGCCGGTGCGGGCTTTGGCTGAACATCTTCTCCCAGGAAATGGCCGGGTCTTGGCGATCCGTCTCTAATGTCCAGGATCGACCGTATGTCCAGCTTGCCGACCGCTTCGTCTGAAAAAGCAGGGGTGTAATAGATGCAGTCGTCAAAGAAGTAATGCGTCACCTGCGACCAGCGCGTCAGCGTTGGCTCGGTCTGAACACTCCCCCCATGCAAAAGGTTGGCGCACCAGATCAGCGCCTGTCCTTTGCGGGCGAGGAAGGTTTCGGTCTGGACGCCACTGGCTTCGGCCATGATACGCCAGGCGTCCTCGAACGGGCGCTGCGCGGATTCCAGCGTCGATCCAAACCCACGCCGACCAATGGTCAGGTTCATCATGATCGGCCAGCGGTGCGATCCGGGCACATAGGCCAGCGGTCCTGCTGCTTCGGAAATATCTTCCATGGCCAGCCACACGCCGCACATGAACCGTTCAGGCAGGCTGGAAAAATGCACGGCGTCGGTATGCAGCGGCTGCTGCGTGCCAACCGGGAAATTCAACGTTTGGAACGGGAATGCCGGACGGCCATAGAGCCGCCCTAGCAAAGCCAGCATATCGGGATTGGCGGCGATGGCCCTTACATCCTCATCGAATGTCCAGGCGTCCTGAATACGCTTGTCCCCGACCTTGATGCTGTTTCGGTCGTCGGGATCGATATCCATCATCGGCGCCAGCCGCGCCTTCACCCTGTCAATGCGGTTCATGATATCGGGGTCCGGGAAGTCGATGACTGCAAATCCATTGTGATGCAGCGCCATGGCGACAGGGTGGTCATCTTGGCGTAATCCCGAGGCATTTTCCACCATATTGGCAAAAGGTGCTTCGATAAGCGGAATACCAGGCAACATAAGATGTCTGTCGATCATATGTCTTGGCTAGGGCGCAAAGGACGAAAAGGCAATTGCCGATGAAGTCGGCGCATGACCGTCTTGTTCGCATCTGCTCTTGACGGTTTTCTCGGTTCGCCCGCATTGCGCGATACGTCCCTAAAATGACGCGGAATATATTTAGCGATTGCCATCGGCGGACCGGCCTTATAGCGGCGGCAATTGCTGAACTATCGCTTCGGCCGGGTCGCTAAGACGTATCGGAGTAATGAAATGAAGCAATTGGTGGCCTTTGATCTCGACGGAACATTGGCAGAAAGCAAGCAGCCGCTTGAGGCATCCATGGGTGAGGCGTTGGCCGACCTGCTTGGCGTCGCCCATGTCGCGGTGATTTCCGGGGGTGACTGGCCGCAGTTCGAAAAGCAGGTCGCAAGCCGACTGCCGGATCGTACTGATCGATCCAAGCTTTGGCTGATGCCGACGACCGGTACCAAGCTATACACCTATCAGGAAGGCGCATGGACGACGGTCTATGCGGAATTGTTCGACGATGCGAAGAAGGCCGAAATCCTTACCGCGTTCGATGCCTCGCTGGAAGCGACAGGCTTCGTCCCCGAACAGACGTGGGGGGAACGGATCGAGGATCGCGGCAGCCAGATCACCTTTTCCGCGCTTGGTCAGCAGGCGCCAATCCATGCCAAGGAAATCTGGGATCCTGATTTCGCCAAGCGTAAGGTCATTCAGGCAGATTTGCGTCAGCGTCTTCCCGGCCTGTCGATCAACATGGGCGGTGCCACGTCGATCGATATCACGCGGGAAGGTGTGGACAAGGCCTACGGCCTCAAGAAGCTGCATGACGCCAGCGGTATCGCACTCGATTCCATGATGTTCATTGGCGATGCTATCTTTCCGGGCGGCAACGATTATCCGGCGAAGGAACTGGGGCTGGACACAGTACGTATCCGTGATCCCGAGGAAACGCTGGCCGTCATCGCAGCGATTGTTGCCTGTCAGAAATAAGCGTCGAGTGATATATGCGTATCGGCGGGCAAGCTCATTTTCGCCCGCCGATTTGTCTTTCCAATCCAACCTTGCGCAAGTCCGGACTGCCGACGGATGTCACAGCGCATTCTACCTGCTGATCGACATGGATGGCTTCGCGATCGGCGCATGGTTATTCCCACAACTACCTCTCATCGCGGCCTGATCTGCCTCAGGCGGAGGCGGGCGCGAGATGGCGAGTGTCCATGGCCGCGCGCATTTGGGCTTTCATGCGCCATGGGCAGACGGCCAAACATAGTGTCTCCTATATATCGGGACTAAGATTTCGGAAAGGACATGCATGATGAACTCTCACCCAACGGTACTGGTCACGGGCGGCGCGGGTTATATCGGCAGCCATGCGGTGCTGGCGCTGAAAGATGAGGGCTATGGCGTGGTGGTGATCGACAATCTGGTCACCGGGTTCGATTGGGCTGTGCCGTCCGACGTGTCGCTGGTGCGCGGCGACATTGCCGACCAGCCGCTGGTAGAAGCCACGATGCGTGAGCATGACATCAAGGCCATCATGCATTTCGCCGGGTCCGTCGTGGTGCCGGAGTCGGTCGAGAACCCACTGAAATATTATCACAACAACAGCGCCAAGACCCGCGACCTGATCGAAAGCGCGGTTCGGGTCGGCGTGCCGCATTTCATCTTCTCCTCGACCGCCGCGACCTATGGCACGCCGGAGGAAAGCCCGGTCCGGGAAACCACGCCGCAGCGGCCGATCAATCCCTATGGCATGTCGAAGCTAATGACCGAATATATGCTGCGCGACGTGGCGGCGGCGCATCCGATGAATTTCTGCGCGTTGCGCTATTTCAACGTAGCGGGCGCGGACCCGCTGGGGCGCACCGGCCAGTCGACGGCGGGGGCCACCCACCTGATCAAGGTGGCGGTCGAAGCGGCGCTGGGCAAGCGCAGCCATGTGGGCGTGTTCGGCACCGATTTCGACACGCCGGACGGCACGGGCGTGCGCGACTACATCCATGTCAGCGATCTCGTCGCCGCCCATGTGCTGGCGCTGGAGGCGCTGATGGCAAAGCCCGACGAGAATTATCTGCTCAACTGCGGCTATGGCCGGGGCTTTTCGGTACTGGAGGTGTTAGACGCAGTGGACCGCGTGACCAACATGACGATCGAGCGCCGGCTGGAAGGGCGGCGCGCGGGCGATCCGCCCTCGCTGATTTCCGACAATAGTACGATCATGGCGCAATTCCCTTGGGAACCGCGTCACGCCGACCTGACACAGATCGTCACCCATGCGCTGGCGTGGGAACGCAAGCTGAGCGAGCGGGCGTGAAAAATCTATTAAACCATAACTCAGCTATATTCGCATTCATGCCTATGGTCGGCTAGTAACCGGTCGGTGCGCAGCATCGTATCGAAAATCCGGGGCGCATTCCCATGGTATTCATCGAAGTGCGGACCGGTCCATATGTCGGCTAGGATGACGTCATCTGTTACGATGACCGCTATGCACAGGCATAACCACGGTCGCGCGTGGTCTGATAGCAGGTTTGGATGAACAATCAGAGAGCCTCTTATCTTTTCATCGCGAAAGGCGCGAGCGCGGAATTGTTCGATATTGGCGGCGGGCAAGTGCTCAAACTGTTCCACGACAGCGCGTCGAACGAGATGATCGCGCGCGAGGCGGATGCTTCCGTCCATGCCAAGATGTGCGAAGTGCCGACGGTGGCGGCGATCGGACGGCAAAATTGGAACGGGCGGCGCGGCATCATCTATCCCCGGCTTGAAGGCGCAATAGTGATGGATTGGGTCCGCCGCAACCCGATGCGCGGGATGGGCAATCGATCAAATGGGCGCTATCCATGGCGCAATGCACCGGGCGAGGGGAGAGGCCTTGCGCCCGCTGAAACAGATGCTAGCCGCCGATATCGCTTATGGTCCGGCGCCCACCGCGCTGCAACGAGCTGCGATCGCCTATCTGGCCGGACGGGAAGATGCTGAACCCTAGCGATGTTCATCTGGGTAATGTCATGATGACGCCGCAGGGCATGGTGGTAATCGACTGGTCCAAGCCGCGACCGGACATCCTGCGGCCGATGCGGTGCGATCCGAAATACTGATGCGTTTTGGTATCGGGCCGACCGACTGGGTGACGAACCTGTGACGCGACTGGGCCGCGCGGCGGTTGCGGAAAAGCTACATGGCATCAGACGCAGTGGCAGCGTGCGACATGGAGCGATGGCGACCCATCGTCGCTCTGGCCTGGCTGCGCGCACGGGACGCCGGGCGCACGCCGACATTCATGCGCTATCTAGGCAATGCCTTGCGCAGGAGCGGGATTGGCAGCCTGCATCCTGAATGACGATCAACCTGATCCGAAAAGATCTCGCGTGAAGATTTTATCCGACACATCCTCTATGTCCGCAGTCATGCGGTTGGTGACCGGCGGGGACTGGGCGCTGACGCCCAGGATCGGCGTCACTTTCGTGCGCACCATCCGCGACCGCGCGGTGGAGACGGGCAGCACCTTCGGGCTGACTGTCGCGCGGGACCGGCATGACGCGATCTTTTTCGATGCGTTCTTCCGCTTCGCGCGGGCGGATGCTTCGGACGCGGCCCTGCGGTCCTATGTCGGCTTTGGGCTGCGCGCCCTGTTTAGGGGCTGGATGCCGACCGCCATCGGCGGCTATGCGGGCGCGCCGTTGACGCTGATCGCGACGGGCGCGCAGCGGGCCGATAGTGGGCATGGTATCGGCGGGCCTCTCCTATCGCTTTACCAGCGGGCTAGAGCTGTTTTCCGCCGTCCACGCCCAGACCGGCGGTGACGATCATCGCGAAAACGTGATGAGCGGCAAGCGGCTGCGGTTCTGATCATGCGTTGGGCCATCCGATGACGGCAGAACTCATCGCTGCATTTGATTGACTTACTCGACGGCGCGGCGGTGAGCAATCCAATCAAGATAGGTCTGGGCATAGGGATGAACAATATCATCCTCATGCCGTAGCACATCGAACCAACGCCAATCGACATGCTGACCGTTTAGGGAGATTTGTGCTTCTTCTTCTTCGGTCAGTTGGATCAAGTAGGGCAAGTTCACATAATGGGTGGTGGTGATGCTGCTGAACGCGCTGTCTTCGTAGAAATGGTCCCAAGCCCCCATCAATGTGGCTCGATCGAAAGTTACCTGCGTTAGCGTAAGTTCTTCATTCATAAGGCGTTGAAACGCTGCATGCTGGCTTTCTCCCTTTCGGATGCGACCGCCCGGTGTGAACCAGAAACCTTGCGCCGGAGGATTTTTGCGCAAACCAAGCATCAGTTGACCGGATGTGTTGGTGACACATAAATCCATTGAGATGAGCGGAAGCGCATCGACAGCCATGGTAAAGATTTGCGGGTTGAGATACCCGGGCGCATCAGTGTTGTCAGCCATTGCACTTCCTGTTCCTGCCGAAGCGTGGCGCTCTAACAACAAGAATGCAACAGGTCCAACCAAAGGCCGCGGCATGTCTTCTGCTTGCACCCCCTTCCGGACCGCGAACGGAATGCGCGCCATATCCATGAATATCATGTACGATCTGCCAACTGCCTGGCTCGGCTGTCGGAGTTTTCGATTTCGGTAACGCTGGGTTAAGATTGACTATGTTCAGCGGCTTTCCCGGAAATCAAAGGTGACATTATGGATCGGCGCATGTTTCTTAGCGGGATGGGGACTGGCGGCCTGCTGCTGGTGACGACCACAGCCTGCCGAGCAGCGATCGGTTCTGGCGGAGCGTACCAAGATGTTACTGCCCATGGAGCCAAGGGGGATGCGAAGATGCTCAATGATGCTGCCTTTCAGGCAGCGGTTGACGCTTTGCCATCAACCGGCGGCGAAATATATATACCGCCGGGCATCTACTTACGGGCGGATACGACACGAACCGGTGGCAAGCCCGTTGTATTTCGTGGCGCCGGAAAATCGATCTGCTCGATCGAAGTGGTTCATCAGAGCAACGATTTATTCGTTCACTCCGGCGTCGAGAGTGCAGAATTTCGGGACTTTACGATCTACAGTTCGGTCCAACGGACCGGGGGGGCCTACATCCGGCTAGATCCGGGCGCTGGCAAGATCAACTATTCGTCAGCAGTCGAACGGGTGCGCATGTATGGCTACTATGTCGGCGTCGATCTGGTTCGTTGTTCCGATGCACGTATCCGCGATTGTCCATTCAACGGCAAAGCTGGAACCTACGCCGCTTTGCTGATTCGTAACCTGACCAACGCAGATAGTGGCGACAACAGCGTCACAGGATGTTTCTTCGGCGGTCCCGGCGGGGCAGGCATCCGTCAGGAATCGTCGGGCGGCCTACGTCTGATCGACAATAAGTTCAACGGCTTGGTCGACAGCTTCATCCTGTCGCCTAATGGCGAAATCAGCACCAGCATTCTTCTGATCCAAGGCAACAGCTTTGAAAATGCAACTCGTCAGAATATTTTGCTGGATCAAGGTAATGGCAAGACCGTTTTTACATATGGCGTCATCACCGGAAACCAGTTTGGCTATGCTCCCACGGCGATTAGCGTGAAAGGCGGTGGCAAGTCCTTTTTTGGCTTCGTGATAGATCACAATATCTTCGCGGTTCCGAACAATGGTGTCGGCATACTACTCGATGGCGGCAACATGTTCCAGGTGAAAGACAATCTGTTCGATGGTGTCGGTACCGGTGGAAAATCGATTGTCGTTACGAAGGCGGAGGTCAATCCCGACGTAGGGGCCAATCGCTTGCGCAACGTCCCATGATGGGAAGCGGCTCCGCTGGAACCGGACTCACATCATAACGGCATGTTGCACTATAACGGCATGTTGCACTCGCTTCGTCCCGGTCGCGTGTTTTGCAAATGACATCCCAAACAGGCCAGTATATTTAAGCCGTGACAATCTCAGCCCATTACGCCATGGGCGGATATGCCAGAGCAGGCATGACACCCTTGTGCAGGTCTGGAATGAGTTTACGGAGAAATGAGCCGATTGCATGGTGCAAAATAAAGAGCATTTCGAAGAAACCTGGCACCAGAATCTAATGGTCAAGGTTCGTCAGATCAAACCGACTTTCGCAATTTTCGTCATAATTCCGACTATTTTGGCGGCGATTTATTTCGGTTTCATCGCATCCGATGTCTATGTGTCCCAATCTCATTTCGTCGTTAGGACGGAAAAGAAGGAGCAGGCTTTCGGCATTGACTCCTTGATCACCGGCGCGTCGCGTTCCGGAGCCAGCGATGAAATCTATGCTGTCGAAGAATATATGAATTCGCGCGACGCGTTGCAGAATCTGAACCGAGACAAGCTCGTCACCAACGCTTATAGTCGGCCTGACATCAGCTTCTTCAACCGCTTTGGTTCATCCTTCACCGGGGCGAGTAACGAAGAACTTTACAAATATATGCAGTCACGGGTCACGGCGACCTATGATGGCAGCAAGTCTGTGACGACCCTTCGCGTCCGCGCCTACACTCCGCAGGACGCTCAGCAGATCAACGAACGCCTGCTTCAACAGGGCGAGGCGCTCGTCAACAAGCTGAACAACCGTGGACGCAATGACCTAATCCGTTATGCGCAGGGTGAAGTCGAGGAGGCAAAGGAGCGGGCTGCACAAGCGGCAGAAGCCCTTTCCGACTTCAGGAACCGCCGCGGTGTGGTTGATCCTGAAAAGCAGGCCAGTGTTCAGGTTCAGCTTGTGTCGAAATTGCAGGATGAAATGATCGCGGCCCAGACGCAGCTCGATGAATTGCGTCAATTTGCTGCAGACAATCCGCAGGTGCCGGTGCTTCAGCAACGCGTCGCCAGCATTCGTCGGCAAATTGGTCAGGAAATGGGAAAGATCGCCGGTGGTCAGCAATCGTTGGCTGGCAAGACCCCTGGCTATGAACGTCTTTCGCTCCAGAATGAATTTGCCATCAAGCAATTGTCTGTTGCCTTGGCATCGCTGGAATCGGCCAAGAACGAGGCGCGGCGGCAGCAAATCTATATCGAGCGCATCGCTCAGCCCAGCCTACCTGACAAAGCGGCTGAGCCCAAGCGTCTGAAAGGTATCCTTTCGACCTTTATTCTAGGCCTCGTCCTCTACGGTGTGTTTACGCTGCTGTTCGCAGGCATCAAGGAGCATCAGTCCTAATGGCTCCTGCCTCCCCTGGCGCAGTTACCCGGTTTCTCCAGTCCTGGGCGGTGCAACGGCGTGTCATCTGGGCCCTGCTGATGCGCGAAGCCCTGACACGCTATGGCCGTCATAACATCGGTTTTCTGTGGCTGTTTGTTGAACCGATGCTGTTTACATTGGGGGTTACGGCCCTTTGGACTGCCACGGGTATGAGCCATGGCAGTTCGCTGCCGATTACGGCCTTTGCCCTTACTGGCTATTCCAGCGTTTTGCTGTGGCGTAACATGCCCGGACGTTGCGTCCATGCGGTCGAACCCAATGCATCATTAATGTTCCACCGCAACGTGCGTCTTTTAGACATATATTTTTCGCGCTGCCTTTTGGAAGGGGCGGGCGCGACTACGTCATTCGTGTTGTTGACCATCTTCTTCTGGTGGCTTGGCTGGATTGAACCGCCTGAAGATGTGCTGCAGGTGATCGTAGGCTGGGTCATGCTTGGCTGGTTCGGTCTTGGCATCGGCATGTTCATCGGCTCGTTGAGCGAACGGAGCGATGTCATCGAAAAGCTTTGGCATCCGGCCACATATCTTTTATTCCCGCTGTCGGGTGCTGCGTTTACGGTGGATTCGCTGACACCCCATTTTCGGGAATTTATTCTTTGGTTCCCGATGGTCCATGGCGTCGAATATGTCCGAGAGGGCTTTTTTGGATCGCGCGTCCACTCGATTTACGACATCAACTATATGCTGGGGGTCAATATGACATTGACGATCCTTGGCCTCATCCAGGTTCGCTATATTGCAAGCAGAGTGACGCCGGGATGATCCAGTTACACGACATAACGAAGACATATCCCACGACCCATGGCCCCATATCGGTTCTTAAAGGCATCAATCTGCGTGTGGAACGCGGAGAAAAAATTGGGATATTGGGACGCAATGGCGCCGGGAAATCTACGCTGATTCGCATATTGAGCGGTGCGGAACAGCCGACATCGGGCACCATGACAAAGGCTATGTCCCTATCGTGGCCGCTCGCCTTTGTGGGTGGCTTTCAAAGTTCGCTGACCGGTCTGGATAATCTTCGGTTCATATGTCGCATCTATGGGGTAGATTATCGCGATAAGGTCGATTTCGTAAAGGAGTTCACGGAGCTGGGCCGGTTCCTGGATGAACCCATTCGCACCTATTCTTCAGGTATGCGCGCGCGTCTGGCCTTTGCCTTGTCGATGGTGATCGAATTTGACTGCTTTCTCATCGACGAAGTGATCGCCGTGGGCGATCAGCGCTTTTACGAAAAATGTCATGAGGAACTGTTCGTCAAGCGAGCCGATCGCGCTCACATCATTGTATCGCATCACCCCGATTTCGTCCGGTCCTATTGTTCCAAGATCGGGTTGATCACCGACGGAAGGCTCTTTGAATTTGACGATGTCGAAGAAGCGTATCAGCGTTATGATGAAGTTCTTCATCAGGCGTGAAGTCTGATGGTAAAGAGGCGGTCATCGATATCGATCAGGCTGTTCGGGATATTCCACGCTCGCCTTGCGTCGCGTAGGGCGAGATCCAGCCGGGAACAGGCTGATTGGGACAAGGCGGTTGCTATTTGGGCAGATGTTGCCCGAGCATTGCCCTTGAGCGCCAAGGTGGCTGTTCAATATGGGCATGCCTTGCGTCGATCAGGCGCCGTGTTCGAGGCGGCGCAGCTCTATGAACGTGCCATCAAGTTGCGCCCGGGCATGGCGGCGGCCTGGCTGGGACTAGGTATTGCACGCAAAGCCCTAGGTATGCGCTCTGCTGCAATAGCTGCCTTTGTCGAAACGTTACGACTTGATCCTTCAATCGGAAACGCCAGAGCCGAACTTGTGACCTATGGCGCGCGGGGAGAGCAAGGGCAACTGGCCGGGCGCAAGACGAGCATGGCTGATGCGGTCAAGGGTCTGACATTGTCGATGCGCGAAGCAACACAATGGCGACGCGAACTTGACGATCTGTCTGTATTTCCGCCGGCCAGCTATCATGATTATCGCGCAACCTTGGCGGTCAAGGCACCGGTTGACGTGCCTGCGAGCGCCCGGCAACCGCTCCATATCCTCATCCAGGCGCGGGGCGCACCTCCATCCGCGATCCGGGGATCCTTGCAGAGCCTGTTAGTCCAATCATCGCATGATTGGGTCGCAACGGTTTTGGTGGATGACGGCGTTGCCAACCATCCTGTTGCCAGCCTTGCCCATGTTGAGGCCCGTATCCGCTTCTGCGCTACGGAGCAGGCGGATGCAATGGATGAAGGCTGGACACTTCTGATCGATGCCGGAACCCTTCTGCATCCATTGGCAGTCGACTGGTTCAGTTGGACCACGTCAATGGATTGCGTGGCTGCATATTGCGATCATGATCGGGTCGAACGGGATTGGAAACACGGCCCCTATTACAGTGACCCCATCCTACAGCCGGTCTATGATCGCTACTGGTTCGATGACCCGGAGACTACCCCTGCCGCCCTTCTGCTCAGGCGGTTTCCGGCCGGTAATCATATGATTGCAGAATATCTCGCCATGGCAGCAAAAGAGGGAAATGTAGCACATATTCCGTTGCCGTTGGCTTCGCGCAGTGGACAGTGGAGGGCCAGCGCCCTCCGCGCGGCAATGCGTGTACCGGATGTATATGATGGTGCGCGTATCTGCGTCATCATTCCGACACGCGACAATCCTGCTTTGCTGAAACCCTGTATCGATAGCTTGCTGCGATTTGCCGATAGACCGGAACAGATCGATATCAAGATTGTCAGCAACCGCACGGCCTTGCCTGAAAGCAAGGCGTTGCTCCGCGAATTGGGGCGGCGTAACGGCACGGATATTATCGACTTTGACGAACCGTTCAATTGGTCTCGGGCCAACAACATCGCTGCTCGCAATTGCAAAGCAGATATCTTCCTCTTTCTGAACGATGACACTGAAATGCTGACTCAGGGGTGGGACGGCATTTTGACGCGACTGATAGCGCGTGATGACAAAATCGGGGCAATTGGCGTAAGGCTTCACTATCCGCAAGGCGGCATTCAGCATGCGGGCATCATGTTCGGTCTTGACGACAGCGGGCCACAGCATGAAGGCAGATGGCAGGAATCCGGATTTGAAGGACCAGCGGGACGCTGGTCGCGAACCCACGCCAGTTCAGCTGTAACCGGCGCGTTCATGGCCATGCCGCGAAAGATGTTCGATCAGCTAGGTGGTTTTGACGAACAAGATTTTGCGATCGCCTATAATGATGTTGATATGTGTTTGCGCGTACGTGAAGCAGGTGCCCTAGTGCTCTACTGTCCAGATATCATCATGATCCATCATGAATCGGTTTCGCGCGGGAGCAATTTGTCAGCTGAGATGGTCGATTGGGATCAAGCCGAACTGGAAAGTCTGCATCACCGCTGGGGAACCGCGATTTTTCTCGATCCGGCATATAATCCCAATTTTACCAAGACCGGCTATCCGTTCGATGGCTATCGTCAGCCTTCGTCACAAGAAGTGGTCGAACATGTGAGGCGTAGCGCTACGACTGAACCTTGGGCAGTACGACGACAGCATTAGGATGTCTTCGCACGGTCGAGCGTGATAGTGAATTCTATGGGCTGCGGGATGGGAGAGCCCCGGATGGCGCGTCGTTCGGTCGCCTGGGAGCGGTCCGGCTGTGCCATTGGAGAGAGAGCGGCTTCATCGAACCACGCGCTCGCCGCCCTCCCTGATGGTGCCGCCACATCCGCTTTTACCTAGCGCCCCCCCCTGGCGGTATCTGGCGATGGTTGAGGCGTTGGCGTTGTCGGTTCGGCACGACCCCGCCTATGATGTGTTCCCCAAAGTTTCTTATTTCATAAGCAGAGCCCGGGTTATAATGATGCCCATCTGGGCGGTTGTTGCATGAACCGTCGCTTGGCATCGGCGGGGGCAGCCCGGCTATGCCGCTGTGCCGCCGCGCATCGTCGTAGTCGTCGCCCAGTTCCTCAGCGCTGAGTGGGCGTGCCCAGCAATGCGAACAACGTCTTGTTCAAGCACGAATCGCGCAGGCGCCCATGAAGCGTACCCGTCCGATTGTTACCGCAGCTCGTTGGCCTTGAAGCGGGTAGTGAGTTCGGGATCGTTGACAAAGTCATCGAGGAATTGGTGCCAGCCCTTAGTTGTGAGATGTGCTTCGCTAAGCGTGTCCGTCAGTTCTTCCACGCTGTAATCCGTCAGCGCGATGATGGCCTCGTCCGGACCGTTGCGGCCGCTGGCGATGGCGCCGTAAGTCAGACCCAAGTTGAACAGTGCCAGCGGAACACGCAGGGAACGCGAGATCGTAAGTAACTGATATTGCTGGGAGTGGATTTGGCGCCAAAACCGGGTGTGCTAACAACATTTTCCGTGTGACTG
>Ga0180008_1000370_pt1 | contig 41022 bp, 58 predicted proteins | sample MM_PW_MetaG_FD_121121 | JGI IMG/M metagenome (GOLD analysis project Ga0180008, IMG submission 121121) | Groundwater microbial communities from the Aspo Hard Rock Laboratory (HRL) deep subsurface site, Sweden - MM_PW_MetaG | ecosystem: Environmental > Aquatic > Deep subsurface > Groundwater... | reverse complement strand
TATTATATTCATCTTCACCTATCTCTTGTTTAATTATATCTTTAGCATCTTCATAAAAAGTCTCTGTTCCTTTAGGTTTTGATACAGGTTCATAATCTTTAAGCTGTTGTAATAACTCTTGTTCTCCAATATTTAGTCTAGCTGCCATATCATCTAAATCTAACCCGCCTTTTTTAAATGTCTGCATTCTAACATATTGGGGAATATCCTTAACTTCTTCTTTCCCTTTAAAGAATTTTATATCTAATCCACCTTTTTCTTTTATCTTATTTAATATATCATCTTGTTTGCTAAACTCATATTCTTGGATTTCTTTATCTCTTAAAGATTCAGCAGTTTCTTTTACTTTTTGCTTTAAATCTATTGGAACTTTAACTTCTTTTGCCTTTTGATTGGCTTTGTTCCAAATGTCGGTTAGTTGGGATTTGGTTTTGATTATATTGGTATTCCATATAAACACAGAACTTGGATCTGCTATGTCATCGTTCTCCCATATTTTTACTCCATCATATTTCAATTGTTCTGCCGATTTTTTGATTGAAGGAACTTCGTCAAATAACATATAGTCAACAAAATTGTCGGCTGAATTGTCTGCCTTTAATGCATCATTTATTCTTTGTAGTTCTTCTGGTGTGTTTTTTAGTTTTTTGGCATTTTCTAATACTGCTCTCATTTCTGGCGTTCCGCTTTGTACTAATTTCGCATCTGATATATTATATTTTAATGCTCTTGTATTTTCTAAATCAAAATAAGTTGAAGTTCCTTCTGTTGAAAAATATGCTCCATTTTTATCTATTGCACCTTGCCTTACTGCATTTGTCTGTGCCTTCACAAACTCCTCAGCCGTCTTATACTTCTTAGCTTCTTTTATTAAAGGCTCTTCTTTCTTAGCTTCCTGTTCAGCTATTAATCTTTCAGCCAGTGTTTTAGGCTTTTCAGTTTTAGGCTGTTCTATCTGTTCAGGTTTAATCTTGCTTATTTTTTTCTTATACTGCCTATAATTATCTTTAATAGAATCTAATATATCATCTCGAGTTTCAACTTCACCTGTCTCGTATTTCGTTATTAATTCCCTAAGTTTAGGACTACCAAAATCTCTATCTAAAATAAACCCTTGTAAGTCTTCTTTAGCAACATCCGCTTCTTTCAATAATTGTACTTGATCGGTCATGAATTTCTTTTGTTTTTCAATCTCTTTTTTTCTTTCTTGAATTTCTTCTTTACTTACTTTTATATCTTTGAATTCTTCATTTATCTTTTGTTGTGTAGTAACAATAACATTTTCTACATCTTTTGGTGGGACACCAGCTTCTAATAATTTCTGTTCTAACCCAATATTTTTAGCAGTATCTAATACCATAGATGATCCACCACCTATAACACCACCTATTAACGCTGAAAATCCTACATCGTTTAATATTTGTTGAGTTTTTCTATCTTCAATATCAAATGCTTTACCTATAGCTGCTCCAGCTATTTCCTGGGAAGCTTCTTGACTACCTTCAGTTAAACTTCTTAAAACAACATTACTAAACCATTTAGTTATTTTTTTACCACCTTGTTTGACTGCTTGTTTACCTATCTTATTAAAAAATAAATCTAACCCAACAAACTCCAATCCGCCTTCAGCTGCACCTGCTAATAGTGCTGCGTCTAATGATTTTTCTACTGATTTATCTTTTTCTCTTGATTTTAAATAAGTATCAGAGTATTGCATCGAACCAAATAATAATGCTGCTATTGCAGGATTACCGCCTGTTGCTAGTGTTGATCCTGCTGCTGCTCCAAACGAAGCTAAACCACTACCTAACCCATACATAAACTTATCCATAGGCTTATCACCTATCTGTTGTAAGTTTTTATTATTAGACCATTCCTGAGTCTTCTTTATTATTTTATCGCTTATCTCAATTATTTTCTTATCGAATTGCGATCGTTCATACATACTTTTGGGTTTTTCTTTTTGTGGTAAGATTTTATCAGTTAAACCTTCAATAACGGGAGCAAGTTTGTGTTGTATCTGACCCATAGGTAGAAATGTTTCAGTAAGTCTTTCAGCTAAAGGTTTCTCTTGTTCAGCGAAACTTTTTGCTAATCCTGCTGGAGTTTTTGCTAACCTTGGAGCTAATGCCATAGCTCCTCGTTGTACATTCTCAACACCTCGTTCTATAGGTTCAGGTAACATTTCTTTAGCTTTACTTGCCAATCCTATTGGAGTTGCAGCTTTAAACGAAGTCATAAACCTATCAGCTAACGACATTTTAGGCTGTTCAAGACCCTGTTGAATATTTGTTGTTGGTTGTTCGATTAAATTAAATAAAGAACTCTCTTTAGCTGGTTCAATAGGCTGTTCAATAGGTTCTTTTTGTTCTTCATCTGGTTGTTCTATTAAATCAAATAATCCCATTTAATCCTCTTATAACCATTTTTTTGTTAGTTCTAATAGTGTTTCGTTTTGTTTAATTTGTTCAGGAGTTAAACCAGGCATTTTTAATGTTGCCTCTAATTGTCCCCTAAATTCTTTAAGTTTTTCTTTTATTGCCCTATCAGTCAATCCAGTTTTTTTATACATTTCTATTTCTTTAGTAAAATTATTTTTTGCTTTTTCTTCAATATCCATAACACCTTCACGTAATTTTGGAATTTCTGTATAATACGCTGTATAATGAGATATTTTTTGTTTTTTCAATTTATTCTGTATTTTTTTATCAGAATATCCATCTTGAATCCATAACTTAATTTGTGTTCTTACGGGTTCTTTATCTATATTTCTTAGTTTTTCTATTTCTTGTTGGTATCCTTCCATATCACCTTGGATATATTTTTTAGCTGCTTTCATAGAATCATCTATTTCTTGTTGGTTAGGTTTATATTCGTTATATTTATATATTGCAGGATCATAGTCAGGATCACCTTTAACTAATCCCCAATTTAAATTATGTGCGATTTCTTTAGCTTTAGCAAATACATCTTTGTTATATTGGTTCTGTTTTTCTATGCTTAATCCTTCCATAGTTTTATTCATTTTCTTGTCTAATTGTTGAAAAAATGGTTTTTGTTGATCTAATGGCAATCCCTCTACAGTATTGCCAAAACTTAATAATTCTTTATTAGAAGCATTGGGAACCGCCATTTTAAAAAGAGCCATCGCTGTTTCTTTACTTAATCCTTGTGTTCCTATATTCGCTATTTGGTTATAATCAGGCGTTACCTCTGTGCCTGCATATGTTGTCCAAGCGTTAGTTGCTAGTTTATATTTCTGTAAAGGATCAAGAGTAAATCCATATTTGTCTAATGTTCCTAACATATCACCAGCAAACTCTCTTTCTTTACGTTTATTCTCTATTTCTTTTTGTGCTTTTTTTTCTTTCTCATCTTCAGCATACAACATAGCACCATAAGCACCTGCTGCACCTTTTTGCATACCGCTTAACAATGGTGTTACCCAATCTACTGCCATGTTATCCTCCTATGCCCTTGTATATGGATTTGATTGTGTGTATGGCATACCTGCAAACCCTGATAATGCTCCTTGGCCCGCAGTTATACCTGGAAATAATGCACCTATTCCTGCACCCATACCTACCATACCTATAGTACCTGCTAAAGCTCCCCACATTTGCTGTTTTTGAGCTGCTGCTTGATCTTTACTAGCCCAACCACGCTGTAAATTAGCCATATATTCTTGCCAGTTCTGTGAAGATTGTCGTTCTTGTGTACCATATATCTGTGCTAATTTATTTTGGTTTGCTTGATATGTTTGTTGTTTTTGCATGTTTTGTAAGCCTGTCATGTTATACCAATTCTGTAATGCCATTTGATAATTTGCATTTTGTTGGTTTAAATAATCTTCACGCCTATACCCTTGCATCATAGCTGCATCTTGCAATCCTGCTGACGCTAATACATTCTCTCTTTCTTTTGCTACATCTGCGGTAGCTGCACTTAACGCTGCTGCTGTTGATGCCCGATTTGTACCACCTAACCTAGAATATACTCGCTCAATTTGTGGCAATGCTTTTTTCTTTAAAAATTCAGAACTACTTGTATCTAACTGTTGGCCTAACTCTGTACGTGCTACTGCTGCTTCTTCTTTAGCTGCTGCTCGTTCTATTTCAAATTGTTTTGCTAAATACTCAGGTTGTTGTTGTAGAAAGTTTCTTAAACCTATATTTGTTATGTTACCTTGTGCAATTTGTGTTGCAAACTGTTGCACATCATCGTCTGTCATTATATCTTCTAAACCTAAATCTTGATATATTTTTTGTACATCACCATATTTAGTTTTTGCTTCTTCAGCTTGTCCTGCTTCTTTTTGTTCAGTTTCTTTTTCTACATTATATGCAGCCTGTTTAGTTTTAAATTCATCTTGTCTTGACCTCAAAAATTTAGCTTTATCATCTGCACCTGATGCATTTTCAGCTACAGTATTAAGTTCTGTAACATCAACATCAGGAGCTATTTCTTTTAATTTCCCTAATTGATATACAGCTTGTACATCTATCTCGTTACTATTTTGTGCAAATGTTAATCTCGATACCGAAGCAGTATCAAGATTTTGTAATGCAAAATATTCTTTAACACCTTTAATAACATCTTCTTTAGACAAATCTGGGACTTCGCCTAACATAATCCTAGTACCGTTCGCCACATCATCTGCTATTAATGTTCTTAGTGTTTTTGTTCGCCCTCCACCTGGAGACCAATCTAGTGGACTTGTGGTTTCTTTTTCTTTTTTTTCTGATTCAGCTTTTCCTTTTGCTTTTGTCATCATAGGCGATATTGATATTCTTGGTAGTACCATTTTTGTTTCCTCCTAACGCTTTTTATATAATTTAAAATAACTACCAGTATTAAAACTATTAGAACTTGCTGTCAATTGTATACTAGTGATATTATCAGCACTATTGTTCCACATACCAGTTCGTATTCCTGTATCAAGACCACTTGAACTTTGATAATATCCACTTACTGACCTATAATTACCTGATTTGGCAAATATTGTAAACTTGCCTATTGATATTGTCCCAGCATTAACACCAGCTAAAACAAGATAATTACCACTACCTGATGATGTTGTTGGAGTAGTCCCATTCCCTATAATATAAACTAAATAATAATTAGCACCTGAATCATAATTTATTGTCAGTTCAATATTTGCTATTGCTCCAAATGGTACAACATAAAAATATAATTCATAAATAATATCACTATCACCATCTAGCCCAGTTATATTAATATAATTTGTTGTTTCTGATAATACATTAGAATATATTGAGTTTATTGAGCCATCTATTGTAACATCTCCATCTACATGTAATTTATCTGTTGGCGTTGCTGTCCCTATACCTAAGTTACCATTAACCAATAACTCTCCACTTATTTGATAATTACCATTAATATATTTACTGTTTAACGCAGAATATATATTATCTAGTTCAGTATTAAGATATTTAGTGTCTTTATACGAATATAACCTACCTTTACTACGATTAATCCCATATAAACTAGACCCAACCAATATGATACTTAATATTAATAATATCTTTTTCATCGTATTTTCCTTGCTACTAAATTCTTATAATCACTCATATAACTAAACAATTCAAATGGTGTACTAGCTTCGCTATTACTAAATTTCCATTGATAATAATATCCTATTTCACCAAACGGATAATTACTTATATATACTTTAGCTGGAGTTGTACCTGTCATAGAATAAGTCATTTGATTACTAGATGTTACTCCATTGATTAAAGTATCTATTAACAACGATCCTGTAGATTGTTTCTTCATTGCCATCGCTAAATAATTAAGTTTCTTTGTATTGTAAGGACTACCTAGATAATGTTGTTTGGTATAATAATAAGAATCTATTGCATTGTTAGCATTATCGGCTGCATCATAATCGTTATACGATTCTGTCTGTTTAAGAATTACGCCATAACGAGAATCAGCTAAATATAATTCATTATTTAATACTGCAAAATCATAAGCATATAAATTACTCACAGGCCACCATGAATTTGTCGGTAAATCATATATCAAAGCGTAATTTGTATATGAAGCTGTGCTAACATTTACATTTTTAACACTATTATACATTCTATTTTTAAAGAATTTAGAACTACCTATACCTGTAACAACTGAAGGAACACTTACATTATCAGAATAATTTAAAGTTACTTTCTCTAATTCAGGACTTACTGTAACATCTGTAGTAGTAAATGATGATTTGAATTGTACATATTTATTATTTGTTAAACTTGGCACTTCATCTTTATTTATTGTTATCCATGAATCTGTAAGTAATGTGGTAGAGCTTGTATTTGTTCGCATTAAATATGATATTGTTTCTCCGTTTAAGCTCTCATTAACATTAAAAGAACCAAACGAATAAGAATTACCTAAATCTATTATAGAAGATGTATAATGTGATGAATCTGTTATCGGTAACGGATGGTATATATTAGTTATATAAGATGTTACAATATTCCCTTCTAAAACAATCTTAGAAGTAATACTTAAACTATAATCCGTATAATTTAATATTTCTGTATATGTAGATTCCCCATATTTTTTAATATAAAATTTATATTCTGTATTAGCTCCATTATCTTCACCAATATATAGTTTACATCTTATATTTGCATTTGATAAAGACCCTATACTTGCACTTTCTAAATTTTGACGCGAAGTTCCGTCAAAATAATAATGTAGAATACTTACATCACTATTATCTATAGATATTTTTAAATATTCATCATATATAAAATTAGAATCGTATAAATAAAAACTCGTTATAGAAGTAGCATAATTAGGAGCATATATATCAAAATACCAATATCCTGATTCAGAAGATAAATTATAAGATTTACTAAATTTATCTCCATTGTCTAATCCTATATAATATTGAGATTTTGAAGTAAAAGAATTTGTATAAGTAGCAGTCGAAATTGTGCCTGATATAGCTGTCCAATCACCTGCATCACCATCTGAAAAATCATCATATAAATATTGTCTAGTTAACGTACCATCTGAGTCTATATATACATGTGAGCTTGTACCTGTATCAAATTGCGTATAAGTATCATATATCTCACTATTATTAACAACTGATATACCACCTGTACTTAAATAAATAGTATTATTAATATCTTCCATTTTACCTTCTATCTTTTCAGACAACCGATATAATGAAGTTCCATCATACATATAATAATAATTATCACTACCTAAGAAATATAATACTCCCGAATCTTCTATTATACTATTAGGATTCTGACATCCTAGATTATGTGTTATTTCTATTATTTGAAAAGGCGTACCATCACCTATTATTTTATAGATAGATTTACTCTTAAATACCATTAAACCACTATTATATACATATAACTTAACTATACGTTCACCTGCTGCACCTATGTCATATTGATCTGCAGCTAAATCTGGATTATCATAATCTATTGTTGATAAGTTTGTAGGTTGGTTGAAATAATATTGCCATACTCTGTTAGGGGATGTAGTCGAACAAGCAACAAAATATCTATCTTGATAAAACGCATGAGTAAATGTTTTAGGAGCATAAGGATATGTTGTTGTAGTACCTATAGTTACACTATAAGTAGCTGTACTTATTACTGTCGTGCCATCATAATTCCAATTATAATCATACCCATTACATCCATAAATCTTATTATCATCATAGGTAAAATCTGTATATGTGTTATCTGTTCGATCTGTTTTAAATTCAGTAGTTGATGAAGAATCTACTTTTGCTACCATAGTACCATGAGCTACTATAAAATAATCGTTACCTGTTGATTGATCTCTAAATGTAGTAAACCCTTGACACCCATAAGTCGATGAAGAAGTTAAAGTTTTAAATAATGTAAACCCTGTACGCTTTTCTAGTGAGTTGCCTTGTTCATTAACTATAACATTCTCACAATCAGGCGATTCATTATCAGCCAACAAATCTGCTGTTATATCATTACGCAACCCACCACTAAAATCTGCAAACTCTAACTGATCGCTATAATTTAATCCAAAAAATATTAATACTATTGGTATTATAAATAAGAATTGTTTAAGGGATTTTTTAAACATATTAATCCCTCCATAATCTTAGGTTAGGTTTATAATTAGGTTGTATATCCCAAGTCTTCTTAATCATATCTATATAAGCATTATATTCTTGCCAAGCTATCTGATACCTAGTATCTCCCTCTAAAAAATATATTCTATACGTTACATAATGCATTAACGCTTCTTTAAATGCTTCAAGTTTAGGCATACTATCAAAAATTTCATCTGAATCACTATCCATATCATCAGGTAATTTTATATACCAAATCTGTATAGTACCTGTCGAATATTCAGGTGTAGGAAAGAAATATATATCATCATCTCCTTTATACCAATAATAATCTGTTGAAGACGATGACGACACATCAAACCAATTAGCATTATCGCTATCCATTTCATATACATCTTTAGGAGTTAAAACATAATCATCATTCCAAACAACCCTGTCTATCGCCCAAATATCATCCAATAATTCATATCCTGCTTGGTCTGCTACTGTATATCCTGTACATGTAGACCATAGACAGTTAGTATTGATAGTTATATCTCGTTGTGCTATATTTATGAGATTATTTATAAAACTATCTGAATATCTGACATCGCCATACGAAGTCGAAGGATCATCTATCCTATTACGAATCATATCTCTAATATCAGATAAAGTAGAATTGCCACAAGTCGATCTAGTAACTTCATAAAAATCTACTGCAAAACAATTAGATATAATTATAAAAATTAAAAAACCTAATAAATATAACAATCTTTTCATTTTTTACTCCTATAACATACCATGAAAATCTTCATAATCTTTCTCACGCTTGAATTTTGGTTGTAATTTATCGGACATTTCATTCTCCTTGTGGGAATATATATGATGGTTTCCCATCTTTATATATAATTAAAAAATTAATATTATCAGCAGTTGAACCAACCTCAAATATTGGTATTTCATCTCCACTATCTAATTGTTTTGTTATACTTAATTTTGAGTCGCCTTCCTCATTAACTACTTCAGAATATATTCTCCATTTCATTTGTTTATTTTTATCAGTAAAATAATTAGAAACAAACATCATAGCATGACTTTTATCTACGCCTTTTTTTGTCAACTCAGGTGGAGATAATATTAACATATCTCTACCACCTAAAATTGTACTATTATAACCAACAACCACGCTCCCGAAATTATTTTCACTAAATTTTTTAAATCTGCTTCCAGTCCCAATAATTGAGATTGATTCTACATCATATGGAACATTATGATCATTAATTCCTATTCCTATATCTTTAGATAATCCATAATCAGATTCTTCATTAATATGCCATGCATTTGCTCCACCTGATTGCCAACCTACATTCAATCTTGTATATGGGGATATATCACTACCATCTCCATACGAATATATTGACAGTTCGGTAACATGTTCCAACCTCCACAAATAAGGTTGTGGGCGTAAATCTAATGCAACTCTTTTTATATCTTGACTGCATTCTTTTCCAATTAATGATATTGCATTTTCTGTTAGACCTCTGTTTTGGTATAATTCTACACGACCTGGATCAGGAACTAATGCACTATTTTTCGTTGCACAACCAATCATAAATACTAATAATACTATAGATAATTTTTTCATTAAAAATATCCTAAATCTAAAGTTTTCATATAACCTGTATATTTTTTATTATTATTATTATAATTTAGTCCATTCGCTAGTGCCACTTTTAACATTCAATCTATATGATTGCGTTGGATAGTCTACATCATACATAATTATACCTTTTGCGACTGTAGAACTACTAATTTGTATGTCTCCACCTACGACTTGTAGGCTAGAGGCAGGTGTAATTGTACCAATACCTACATTGCCTCCATCCTGTATAAATATACCATTTCCGCCGTCGTCATATAATTTTAATCCATCTGCTCCTCTTGCATATACGCCAGACGATTTTACTATTCCTACAACATCTAACTTCTGTGTTGCCTGATATGTACCTATACCTATATTCCCAGGCCCAGTTCTATCAATAAATAAATCACTAGCAGCATTTAATTGAGCATCCGTACTAAATCCGGAACCAGTAACTCCAAAGCCAAGACCATCCAATGAAGCACCCATAAACCCAATATACCTACCTAAACGCGTAGCATTATAAACAGCTGGGCTATCTACTGAATTAGGATTTACAATACTTATAGTTTTGATTCCTGTTGTAATACCATTACCTATCTGTAAGTCAACTGAAGGATTAGTTTGGCCTATACCTACAAATCCCGTACTATCTTCTATAAATATTCCTTTACCTCCATCCTCTACTAACCATAATCCGGATGAACTGCTAGCTGAGACCGTACTCGTTATTACCTCATTTGCTTTTACCTCTCCTACTACCTCCAACTTCTGACTTGGATTTGTTATTCCTATACCCACATTTCCATTAGACAATAAACTCATTATATTAGTATCGGGGATATTAGTTTTACCATGTGCAAGTTTTAAAATTAATTGTGTTCTGGAAGCCGTATCACTTGCACCACCTGGATTTTCATAGCGTGTAACATTAAAATCAATAGCATTGGAATATGATTGTGCAGCTACCCCACTTCGTGTTAGTCTTAAACACGATACTACATCAGGAGGAAAAGGATCATTTACAGTATTATTAAAAACATTTAAAACAGATGTGGGATTAGTTGTGCCAATACCAACATTACCACCATCCTTAATAAATATACCATTATTACCATCATCTAATAAGTATAATCCATTTGAATCTTTAGCTGAAACAGTGCTAACGCTTATTTCTGTACCTGTTATTAATCCACTGAAACTAGATGTACTTGTTACAGTCAAATATTGTGTACTGAATGTACCTGACGATATTGTTGTCCCTGACGAACTTATTGTACCATCAGCGTTCATTATTATTTCGTTTATCCCATCATTATCAGGATCAAAATTTATACCTGTAGAAGAGTCCCCTGTGATAGAATTTTTTTCTATATTTAAATTATTGCCTTTATTCCATGTACCTGTGCCATAATTAAACGCATACATAAAAGTAGTACTAAATATAAATATTAATAAAAATAATATCTTTTTCACTTGAGACCCTCCTAAAACTATATCTCTTCTTGATAATGTAAAAACATTGTAAGTGTAGTTGAAGCATCGTTTGATGCTACACCTGTTAGTTTAAATCTTCCGTATCTCATAACAATTGGACTTAATGCTTTATGTAATTGTGTAGAATTAGCTACACTAGTAAATACATCACTAATTCCAGTAGGTACAACCCAATAATCATCTGCTGAACCTTCATTTATAGGTAACCTATATGATTCTTCGAGTTCTACTTTAACATTAATAGTACCACTAGAAGCAGCCTTGGCACTTACACCAAAGCTACCCCCGTATGGTAAAGGGAAAGATTTTGTATATACAGTAGCTGTGCTTGCTACCGCTAATGTCGTACTATCACTTGATGTTTTTATTTCAAGAGATGTTGGTCGCATTAACATAATTTATCCTCCCTAAAATATTACCAACCCGTACATAATGTTGAGCCATCATATATTATCCCAAACTGTCCTGCACTTGTACCTGTTGATATTACAATTGCATTATTTGTTGAATCAAAATAGACTTCACCTGCTTGTGCTGGTGCTAATAATCTTAATTCTGCTTCTGTTCTTGAATAAGGTCTAATTCCACCGCCAACTACATCTAATGTAGATGTTGGTGTTTCGTCGTTAATACCTACCAAGCCTGTTGATAATACTGTAAATGTACCGCCACCAACTTCAAACAATCCTGCTGGAGCTGCGTTACTTATACCTACATTGCCCCCGCCTTCAATAAATATCCCATTGTTAATATTATCAGTTAACCATAATCCATTAGAATTATAAGCTGTGATTGAACTACAAACCACTTCTTGATTTGTTTTTATACTACCATTGTATAATTCTAATCTAGCTGTCATATTAGTAAGCCCTATACCTATATTTCCACCATCAGCAATAAATATCCCATTATTACCATCATCTACCAACCATAACCCGTTAGCTCCTGTAGCAGATACAGTAGTTACTATAACTTCATCACCTGCTATATTACCTGCGGAACTAATGTTTCCACCTGTAATGCTTAAAGTGCCATCGGTCAATGTCCCGACTGTTGCAGCATATGTTACCGTTGTTGAATCACTTGTTACATTCGACAATCCCGATAACGCACCGCTAGTCATACTAGCTGTTCCGTCGGTTAATGTTCCTACGGTCGCAGTGTATGTTACAGTTGTGCTGTCGGTTGTTACGTTAGACAACCCTGATAACGCACCACTAGCCATACTCGCCGTACCATCTGTTAATGTTCCTGCCGTAAGTGCATACGTTACGGTCGTTGAGTCACTTGTTACATTCGACAACCCTGATAACGCACCACTGGTCATACTAGCTGTTCCGTCGGTTAATGTTCCTGCCGTAAGTGCATACGTTACGGTCGTTGAGTCCGTAGTCACATTCGATAAATCTGATAATGCACCGCCCGTCATGCTAGCCGTGCCATCAGTTAAAGTACCTGCTGTCATTGTATATCTAACTGTGTCGGTAGCAGAAGTAACCGAGCCTGTTACCGCTAAATCTCCACCTACAGTTAAATCATCATTAATAACAACATCATCTCCAATAGCAATATCGCCTGTACATTCAAAATCTCCATCTGAATCTACAACCGCACCTGCACTCTCTGTGCCTGTACTCCATAAATCACTTGGAGAAAATGATATATCAGCACTAGCAATGTTTAAAAATAATATAACTGGGACACTAAGAAACAATGCTAATTTTAAAAACAATTTTATTTTGTTCATTTACTTTACCTCCGTTTTAAATAATTCAATGAGTTATAAACTTCATTTTCGGGGTCAAGAGTTCGATTTATTCGTCTTAATTCTTTAGCCATTTCTTCATATTGATTCGACATTCTAACTGCCATCTTTTTTCTAGCCATCTCTCTAACATAATGATCATTGCTAAAATCTTCATCATCTGTAACTGTTACTTCTTTTAGTTTATCTTCAATAAACTTTTTTCTATTCAACAATAAATCTTTTTGTTTACCTGTTAGTTGTGGCGGACTATACTTGTTGATTATAGCTTTTTTTCTATCGATTTCTTTTCTAACGTTTGATTTAAAACTAGCATCTTTATTTCGATATATATCTATATCTTCAAGTTGTTTTTCTAAAGATCGAAGTTCTAATTTATTCTTCTCAATAGAATTTGTACTAAAATAATCCTCACGAAAATCTTGTTTTTTTACTCTCATTTAAAATCCTCCCTTGTGGGGTAGGGGACAATTTAATGTCCCCTGGATTTCCCCTAAAATATTTATGATACTATTCCGCAATATATCCATGTCCAATCGTCTACTTCTAATCCAAAGAAGCAGTAACTTGACCATTTTGCTGCAAATGTATCAAAATCTTCAACTGCATTGATTTCTTGTTTCGCAACCCAGTTTCTGTATAAATTCATTCTCATTCTGCCTGAATCTATTACAAAATAATTATTTGTATCAGTTAGATAATCTGAAACAATTATATTCCATCTCCCTTTCTGTACGTTTACATCTAAATTAGAACCGCCACTTGTACCACCTAAAGTAGTATTGTTGATTCTTTCCATTGTAAACTGTAAATCAGGTGGAATAAGAATTGTATCAAATCTAGCCCCTAAGACTTCATTCTTAGGTGTTTTCCATCTCGAACCTGCAATAGCAATTGTTTCTAATACTGTTCTTGATAAAGCTGAGGTTGTTTGATTAGATTGTGTATCACTAGAATCATATGCACTTGGATGTGCTGTTGATGATAATGCTTGACCATCAGGTAAAGTCACAGTTGTTGTATTATTAGCATTTCTAAACACTTTCATAGACTCATCTTCTACTGTTCTAGCATAAGATAAACCTAATTCCATAGACATTCTAGGCCACATTTGTTTATACTGATTAGTTCTGATAAACTTCTGTTGTATTGCCATCCCTGTGCAATATTCATAGTTATAGAACTGTCCAAAATGTCCCTGTTCTACATTATCATAACTTAATGATCCTGTGAATTTTTCATGTTTACCTATTGTCATTGTTGTTAAAGCATCAATTCTTTCCCTATCAGTCATCTGGTCAGTAAAAAGTTTATTAGCTGCAGAATATTTAAACTCTTCATTCATAGCTTCTAATGATTTTACTTTAATTCCGACTTCTAACATTCTAGGCAATTGTGCTGCTGTAATTATATTACCCATTATTATATCCTCCTATATATTACGAATTATTCAGTTGTGTAAGCTGCTGTATTTCTTGCACATAAATCTACATAAAATTTTGTTGACATTGCAGTTGCGTTTAACCCACTTAATGTTTTATGAGTTGGTGGATATAACTGTTCAAGATTAGCGTTTCTTGATAACCAAGTTCTCATTACAACAACTGTCCATGAACCTGCACCTGCATCTGTACCAATTTTTGTACCTGCTGAATTAAGTTTTACTACTTGATGAAATATTCTAGGTATCTTTATTACTGTATCCCCAGTATCCCATTCAGGTGAACCTGCATCAGATATATCACAAGAACCACTTGCTGAAGTACCAACATATCTTAACTGACCTATCCCTGTACCACCAACACAATACAACCAAGAAGTATCAATATTATCTTCCAAACTAGTAATAGTAATGGTCTTAGAAGACTCAGCACCTGCTAATGCTGCTGTATCTGCTTGATCCATTTCAACTCTTAATAGAGTAGCTTCAAAACAAGGTTTTATTGTAGCCGTAGGCCATGTAGCACCTGTGGTTACAGTAGTTGATCCTTCCTCAGATACATCAAAAGTATAATCTGTCATACCAATTGCATCTGCTGCTGCTGCTGAATTAGTTGCTAATATTGCACAACCTAAATCTGTTTCTGCTGTAACTCCAGGCATCAATAATGCTCTTTTTGCTATATCTGTTGTAGAATATACAGGCATTTTAAATGTCTGGTCTTTAATCGTTCCTAGATTAATCATTTATTTTTCCTCCTATCTAATCTTAGACCTCATAGACCCGCAGAAAGGACAACCTCGCAAAACTTCAATATTAGTTGGTTGTGATCCGTCAGTAGTGATTTCTATAGTATCTCCAGTACGTTGGTATAATCTTGCTACCTGTACCTTAGATTTTCTACATCCCATACCACACTGTTCGCAATAATATACATCACCATTCGCTAAAATATTACCTCTCTTAGCTGTTGGTGAAGGATATAATTTTTTCACAATTAAACTCCATATTTTTGTTTAGCATAAATTTTAGGGTCAAGGCCACCATCTCTACAAATCTCTAAGTCTTCTTTTGTTAATTTCGCTGTCTTTCTTTTTGTTATTGTTGTTGTTACATCCGGTTTATATGGTGTAACAACTCTACCTTTCTTTTCTTGAGGATTAGCTCTTTTATGCATTCTCATTGCCAAATTTGCTAAATCCCTATCGGATATTTTCCCTTTCAAACCTTTTAAAACGCTATCATTTTCTATGATTTCGTTCAAATTTGGTTTGAATTTAACATAATCAGGATCATTCACTGCTAACTCTAAATCTTCTAGTTTAGATTGAAGTTTAGCAATCTGATCTAACAAAGGTTTCTGTTGGGCCATACTAACTTGACCAGCTACATTTGCTACTTTTCTAACAGTCTCGGTATCTGGTATAATATCCCCTTCATCATTCTCTTTGAAATATCCGATCTCCTTGGCTGCAATCTCAAGCATCTTATCTAGTTCTTCTTTACTAGGAGCTGCAGGAACTGGCCCAGGTTGAGATTGATACTTTGATTCGAGTTCTTTAGCTTTTTCAAGCTTACGATTAGCTTCAGCTAACATCTGTTCCACTCTATCAGGATCAATCCCTTCTTTTGCGGGAGTGTCAAGTGTATCATCATCTTCTAAATTTATTTCTACACCATCTTCAATCCCTTCTTGATTTAAGTCAAATTCATTACTCATTTTTCTTATCCTCCGTTTGCATAAGTTTTTACAACCTAGTATTTTACAAGCCCCAGGCGATGACCGTCTTATGATTACTAAGGACAAAAAAAACGCCAATCGACAACGATTACTATTAATAATCGCTATTGATTGGCGTAAGTATTTCTTGGCCTTGTATCAAAAAATGTCAAATAACTATTTATTCATACTTATTTCTATTGATTTCTTTTGATAAAGTATTGTTCTACCTTTATGATCTCGTTTAAAAAATACTTTACCTTTATATTTATCTCGTTTTAGCTTTGATAACGCTTTAACTAAATCATCTGATCCATCCACAACACACTCACTGTGAGAGTTTACATGCGTTACGTTACCTGCACTAAAATTCATTTCAACTTCAACAAACCCGTTAAGTTTACTCTCACCTATTACAAAACTTATTAATTCGTTAAATCCTTTTATCATATTTAATTCTTTGTTTACTAGTTTTCCTATTAGTAATTTTTTCTAACTGTCGTTTAAGTGTTTCAAGTATACTAACTTTTTCTTCTGTTTTCTTTTTATAAAGTTCTGATATTCCTAAAACATCTTTCAATACATTAATCTCTATTAATGATCTTCTTAAAAATTCAATCTTATCTTGAATCTCATCAGGATTAATAGTTAGTATAACATTTTCTTTAAACTTAATTCCTTCTTCAATCTTAGTTTTATATGCTTTCCAAGATTCATTATCATCCATATCAGCTAATTTACGACATAACTCTATATCATCTGATATTTCACGAATCTTGATTTGTAATTGATCTTTCTGCATTATGCTCCTTCTTGAGGTGGTGCTTGCTCACTACCTTGAGGTTGACCAGCCATACCAGGTGGTGGTGGCGGCGGTGGCATCATATTGTTTGTGCCTGCCATCTCTTGCATTTTCTTTTGCATATCTAACTGTTTTATTGCTTCTTTAACTGGCAATAATAGTTTATCAATTTCTTTAGGTCTTAAATGATAATAACTTAATAATTTAGTATATAATACATCTATTCCGTACGGATTCTGTGCTAATGCTGGATTGCTTAAAACTAATCCTATAAGTTGCCTAATCTCTCCGCTTAATGTTGCTAAATTGTATTCCATTGATTGACCTCTAACATCTACTACAATCTTTTTAGAATACACTTCTTGAGGTGTAAGTAAAACTTTATTATTACCCTCTTTATTTTCTTGATGAAATTTGATCGTGAAATCTTTCCAACCTGTAGGTTGTGTGCTTAAACATTTATATAATATATGTTTCCCTAGTCTTTGTAAAGACCTTCTGATTGCTCCTATAACCTCATTTATTCTTTTATTGGATTCGTTGATTAACATTGCTGTCTTGTTACCTGGAGCGTTAGGGTCTGTTGGGCTTTCTTTCCCGCTCTGTAAAGAAGTAGCTCCTGTATTAGTTTCGCTAACACGATATAGAAATGTTAAAGATTTTATTGCTGTATTTATGTCCATCGGACTTATAGGAAACTGTGTTAAATCACTAGGACTTTCAAGATAAAATATTTTACCAGGAGATATATCTAAACTATCTCCACCCCTAGACAATGTAGAATTAGGATTCGTTTTTTCTTTTAAATCTGCTTTAAAAAACGGTTTATTCCCTATAGCTTGGTTGTCTATTATCATGTTCCATAAGGTTGAAGCTAGTTCTTGTGTAGGTTTTAAATCTTTTGCTATGTTACGACCAAATATCATTCTATGTACTGGAATAGGAGTAAATACACTTATAGATCGTTCTCCCATAATTCGTTCAAACTTTTCAATTCTTAATATTTGTTTTTCGTTCCACGCAAAATATATATAAAACTCTTCAGGCCCAACTTCTTCATCTAACTCAAAATAATATACACCTTTGAATATATTGCGTTCACAAGTATCATCATATTGTGATGTGTCTATGTTCATACGATTACGTGTATTTTCTTCACTTCTAAGATAAGGCTCATCTCTTTCGGGAACAAACTCTAAGGTCTTTTCTACTGCTTCAGGATCAAAAAAAGACACACCTTCAACTTCTTTAGAATATCTTTTAAGATCGTTATTTGTCATCTTTAAAACAAAAAAGACTCCTTGACAAGTATCTATATCTGTTGCGTTAAAAGGTATTATAACAGTCTCATCAACCGAATATACGTCAAGTTTAAGTTTAGTCTCTGTAGTAGGAACTTCAACATCTATAGTAACACTACCTAACTCATCTATCTTATCAGCCACATCCTCTAAAACCTGGTTATATTCTTTTAACTCGAGACCTGCTGATTTAGGGGATGGATAAGCATTAACAAACTCTTCAATACCAAAATACTCTTGCTTCATTTTTAAATTTCTTGTTGAAGTTACATCATATACCTCACAGAAACTTGTAGCTTCTTCTAATGCTAACCCTATAACATCTTTTAATTTAGTTTGGATTTCCATATAATTATTAGCGTAATAGTTTAATCCATCGTCTAAATACATTTCATATTCTTGTTCAAATGGTGTTGATACAATCCATATTGGATCAATTAACATCGCATTGTTAACACTTGATTGCAATATTTTAATCTGATTAGACGTTAACATATCACAATAATTACTAGCACCATCCCAAGGGCTGACCTTTTCATCTTCATCAGGTTCAAGATAAATAGCTTTCTTATATTCTTCAATCTCTTGAACTAAACTATCTTTATCTTCTAAAGCTCTATCTATATCGTTATATAATTCTTTACATAGTTTCTCTCGTTGTTCTTCGGTAAGCTCTACTTGTTGCGAATACAAATTGTTATCTTCAATCTGTACATTCTCGACGGGAATAATACTGCTTATACCTTTTTTTTCGTTTTCTGCCATCTTTGATTTACCCTCACAAAAAAAAATGCCTCCAAGACGATTACATATAATAACCGAATCAGAGGCATAATTATTAATTAAGCCATATTATATTTATATTTAACTCTATAAACTTACTGTTGTCAAGTTATTATTTTACTTTTAGGTTGTACTATCTTTGTGTTTGCTTGTTTTTTAGCTCGTTCTTGTTCTGCCATGAATAAAAACTTATCATACATAAATCTAGCTTGATCTAAATAACCTCTAACTAGAATAGGCATAGTTTCTATTAAATTTATTTCTAATTTTAATTTTCCTTCTTTAATCTCTAAAATAGTTTCATCTTTCTTTTCTTCTTTTAATTCTACCATTTATTCCTCCTCTATCTTAGCAAATAGACTATCTATATCTATTATCATATAATATTTTCCCCTTTCTAGTCCTAATCGTTCGTTATCTAATATAGATAATGGATTGCCTGCATATCTATCATAGAATACCTTATCATCTTTCTTAAAAGATGTTATACCTTCATCTATTGCTACTATTTTCCCCATTTGTCGAGAATGTACATTTTTGGCAGTTTCTGGGATTATTAATCCACCTTTACTTATATCTTTATCTAGGATTTCAATTAAAACTTGATTATTTATCACTCGCATTCTTTTTCTCCTGGTTTAATTTTTCTTTAAACTCAGCTTTAGTCCCTCTCCAAAAATATCTAAATCCATCGTTTTTTTGTATCTCTACAAAAGTCCTATCAACTACACCTATTTTCTCAAGCATAGGAAATACTATTTCTTGTATATCGGTTATATCTTTTATAGCTATTTCTCTTTCTCTTACTATCATTCTAGGTGTTTCTTCTGATACTGCTAATGTAACAAACCCTTGTTTATCAATCTTTATATCTTGATTAATTTGTTTTTCAGGCATATCTTTAACATTTTCTTCTACTACCTTAGGCTCTTTTGGTGTCTCTAAAGATGGCATTACTTCTACTTCATCAACTATCTTAGATTCCTTTTGTTCTTTGTTTGTTTCCTCAACTCTAATTATTTCTTCTTCAACCACCTTAACCTTCTTCGGGGGTCTACCTCTTTTCTTTTTTTTCTTTATTTCTGACATATTATCCTCCCTAATTTGTTTAAATTATTTTTTTCTAATTTGTGATATTTTAAATGACAATTTCTACATAACCATATTATTTTCAATGGATTATTATAATCAGGATGATGTATTTCTACATTATCTGATCCACAAATCAAACATTTTCCTTTTACTATTTTATTCCGTCTTTTATAAGTATTTGTGTAACTTCTACAATTACCTTTAATTTTTTGTTGTTCATTTAAAGGATGTTTTTTCCGCCATGTTCTCATATATTTTGCATGACATTTTTTACATGTTCTTTGATTTAATCTGCGTTCTTCTTCACAATATATACATTGCATTCTTAATATCCCGTTACTTTATTACCTTTGCCTTTCTTATTCATTTTACTTATCAAATCATGATAATTAGCTTTAAGTTGACTATTCTGATTATCAGGATCATGTTGTGCGTTACTCATAACCCTATCGAACAGTCCCTCTCTTAATACATAAGCTACTAACCATAATGTTGCAACTTCATCATCATGACAATTACTCTGTGCTTGTGATTTACCTTTAAAATTAATAAATGTCAATAATTCTTTAATGCTCTTTAAACTATGTATAACAAAATATTCGTCTCTTATCAATTCTTTTAAATAATTAATTGCTATTGTTCTTGTCACCATTGTGGTAGGCAACCCGATTTTTTCATCTTGTTTGAATACATATAAGTTCCCATATTTATGTTGATTAGATAGTATAGTGATTAATGCATGACCATGATTGTTACGCTCAATTACACATAACGGACTATTATATAATCTTAATATCTTATTAACTTTATCACCAAACAAATCTACATCTATATTACAACTATAATGTAATACTTGCTCACCTGTTCGAATATTAAATATATTCATTACAGAATAATCGCCACCTTCAACACCTTCAGCTACATCTATAGCAGCAACATATTCAAATTTTTTCATAGGCATTTGATATATATCTATATCCCCATATAGCCCGTTTTCTTTACCTAGCTCAAACTTATAAAAATCTGAATAATCTATAACATAATATTTCTTATACAAATTCTTAGCTTTATCTTCTTCTTCATATCTTCTGTACAATATTAAACTGTCAAATACAGGCTCACCACTCGCCAAAAATGCCTCGTTAGGTGTAGCAGGATACTCTTGTTTGAACAATTCTTTACGTCTATCAATAGATTCAGCTTTCCAGTTAGTCTCAATTATAGTCCTCCGCCACTTCAATTGTTCATGCGTTAAATTAAATGTTGTCTTTAATGCAAACTCTTCAACCCAATGGTCTTGTCCTACTTTAAAATTTTCATAATCTTCTATTTCCATTGCATATTCAGGATTCTCATGCCACCCTAAAAATATTGGATAGATCAAACTACCAGGTTTATCTTTATCTTCAACTGCTTCTGTCCACATTTGATGGAAATAGTTACCTATTCCGTTTGCTGTAGACTCATTAAACTGCATAGTATTGGGTAATAATGGTATAGATTGGTTTAATCCTGTATAGTTTATGTCTGCATGAGACCAAAAAGCTATCTCTGAACAGTGCATATATTGATATGTAAATGATCGGCCAGAGGATAAATTGTTAGCTGTATCAACATGGATTTCACTTTGCGTGTCTTCAAACTTAATCTTCTTTTCGTTACTTTTTTCTTTATCACCGACCAAGAAACTAAATTCAAAATTAGGTTTACTTAGTTCTTCATAATATCTACGCCCAATGTCAAACAAATGATTAGCATTATCTTTATCGTAGCCTATCACTAATGATGTTTTATTATGCAATTGTGAGCTTAATGCAAAGATTATAGCTTGTACTAATGTACTTATACCATGCTGTCTAGCTTTGAGGATTACTATTCTGATAGGTTTGTTCTTCATCCATAAGTCTTTAACTATCGCTAACACTTTTGATTGGCAAGGATTAAGTTTGAATGTTACTATCTCGCCTTTTTTTGTACGTATTTTAAGGAATTCTTTTTCGATTAATAAGAACGGATTCTTTTCGATAAGTATCTTTAATGCAATGTTTAATTGCTCATCATTTAAAGCTTTTATTGGGTCTTCGCTCATATTTTAGCACTCTCCAAACCCTTTGATTTTATTACATTTTGTTTCAATTCGCCCTAAGGTGATTAAGACTCTTATTCTTCTTCGTTAGCACTCTCAACCACTTTACCTTTTACTACTTCTATCTTCTCTATGTCTATGATCTCTCTAAGCTTACTTTCTACTGCTTTTCTTTGATCTATTAATATAATAGAAGATTGTGCTTGTTTAGGATTGAAATCTGAATCTACTTTCTCTAAATACCATTTAGAATCATTAATATTTCCTTTTTCTATTATGCTCTTAGAAACATTGAATTTGCTATGTAAGGTAAGGTTTTTTCTGAGTTTGTCTCTTCTTTCAGCTACGTCAGGATGCTCTTGAAGATACTTATAATACCACGCTTTAGATACGTCAGCATGCAATATAGCTTCCATGTCATTTGCTCCAGCTCGCCATGCCGCTTCAAGTCTATCTTCAACTGTTAGAATATCTTTTGCCATGTCTGAAAATCCTTAAAATTCATATAATAGTTGTATTTTTTGGAGTTTAACACTAGTTATCCTGATATATCTTTTTTTAAATATAGCTTCTATTCTTCTGATGATTCATTAACTCTTGCAATGCTTATGATTATCATATATATTTAACTTACTTTTCAATTTTTCTATTTCTTGCTTTATATTCAAAGGTAATATGATTCAAAACTTTGTTTATCTTCTAAATCTTTATCAGTCAATTTAGTTATTTCTTTAATCTTTTCATCTAACTTTTCTTGTGGATTACATAAAAATTCAATACGATCAACTTCTTCAAGAGTATTATCATCTAACTTTATTGCTGCAAAATCAATTATTTTAGGTTGTTTTTCTAAATCTACATCTACATATTTAGGGAATCCTGTTGTTTCAGTATCAAATAATATCAATATGTCCATCCTTTTGATTCCAAAAGATAATCTCTTTTTGTTATTACTTCGTCCTGTTCTCCATCTATAATAAAATGCTCTTTCTTAAAATCAACATATATATTAAAACTATACTCTTTAGTAGATTCATCTTGTTTTATAGGGCCTATTGCCTTAATACTATCAATATCTATTAAATGTCCATCTAAACAAATAGCTTTTGTCATTTACATTACCTCCGACCAACTCTTAAATCCCGCTTCTTTTGCTTTATTAATCAAAAATAAGTCTACTTTTTCTTTTAGCTTATTAACCATATATCCTCTTCTTGCATAAACTGATATTCTTGATTATCCTTGTGAAATGTATAGAAAAAAGATACATAAAGTGTTGTATCTATTGGAATTTCTTTTAATTCTTGTATGTCTGAACGTATAAGCTTTGTTTTAATTAATTTGCCTTCTTTAATATCTTCTTTATTTTTATCTTGCGAAATTATTATTCCCGAATTACTCTTTTCTTCTTTTATATATCTTTGACAAAAAGCATACCCATTAAGTGGTATAATCTGATTATCTTCTTCTTTAGCTAGTATGTCTGATTCTTGTAGCACTACATAAGTCTCATTTGAATCGTGATTGATTTTAATTGTATTAAAGGTAAATTCACCCACACCAGGCTTAAAAATCACTGTATCGCCCAATTTGACCCCGTCTAGGCATATTCCTGCCCCTATCGCTTCTACTGTTGCTTTAACTGAATAGTTTTTCTTTTTATCTGTATCAGGTAAAAAAAGCCAATTATTTATTTTATGTGTATAAATCATTTTGGCTAATATTCTATTTTGAGCTGGAACTATTATTTTTTCGGACATAATATATTATACATCTTTTTACTTTTATTTTCAATCTTTTTTTATTTTCTCGACGATAAAAAAAATTTATTTTTTACTTGACAAATAACCATTTATATGGTTAACTTATATTGCGAGAGGGATAAAAAAGCCTCGCTCTAGTAGAAGCGAGGCTTAAAGAAAAAGAAATTACCCCCGAGGAGGTATAAGATGAACACACACGAAAATAATAACAAACTTTATTATTCAAGTCAAGGGTTCATTATTAGCAAGTTTACTGATGATGAATTAAAAAAATTATTCGCAAAATCTAAGGGACAAAATAAACATTATAAGTATCAATGGTTCAATGTTGGATTAGCGACTGATATATATAATGAAATAAAAAAGTCTATCAGAAAATCTAAATTTTGGGACGAAATTGACACCGCAATGATTGAAAGATTATTTGAATTGTGTAGAGAAGAAGATAGTTACAATGATAGACATTATAAGAAGATCGTAAAGAGATGTGGTCTTAGATCGGGTTACGACATACTTATAATCCGTAAATCGGAGGTATGGTGGTTATGAGGTATCAATTAAGGAGTGAAGGTAAGATGAACAAATGGCGACGAATTAAGGATGATGTAATTTATTGGGGACTGAATATAATATTATTAATACTTAGTTGTGTTATATTCGTTTCAATTACAGGAGGAAAATAAATGAGAAATAACCCTTTGGTATTACTAAAGGGGCGATGCGTCAAATGGGGCGTAAAGATGGCGATTGTTAGGGGTGTTATAGACTTATACGAAGATATTTCATCAATGAACGAATTAGAGCAGATATTGGCTTTTGTTTATTTTGGGGTTGCATTTGTTGCATTTATTATTTTTCTTGTGGTGTTCTTATGAGACAGATAATAAGAGAGATACAGGATATATTAATAGTTAGTATTATTTTGTTTATTTTTGCAGGATTAATTTGGTGGTTAATCACGGGATGTATAGTCCCGTTTTATAAAGAAAATTGTAAAAGTGATTATGAATTAATAGCATATCAACAGCCGATATATTCGCTTAGAATAGATGATATAGATATATTACTAATGTATTATCATACTACAGATTCATACAAAATTAGACATGACATTACCCAATATGTCATGAATAATAAACTATTAGAAGGGAGAAAAAAATGGCGAAGATTGGCGAGATATTAATTGACCCTGAATGCGGTCATAAATTCAAAAAAAAGAATGCGGCTCAAACAAGATGTCCGAGAGAAAAATGCAAAAGAAAAAGAAACAGTGATAAAGTTAAAACATGTTTGAGAAAAAAAAGGTTGACATTTAACCAGTTATTTGGTTAAATATAAACTAAACAAAGGAGGTAACGATGAACACACACTTACACCCACAATTTCAACAGATTACAGAATTTTTTCGGGAGACAAATAAAGTGATAACTAATAAGTTGCAGAGTAATGACATTGATGTTATCGAAGATAACGAATATGAAGTTGATATAGACGGAGAGATACTTATGCAACAGGAACTTGCCTTAAGACTTAATAATAATGACAAAATTAAATTATTTAAAGAAAGCAATGTATTTAATTGGGTTAAAGAATTCTATATAGGTTTAGAAAACAAATTTAATTTATCAATAATTATAGAAAATGATCTCTGTAATATAAGTTTTAATTATGAGATAGAAGAAGATTATATGGCACTATGTAAAGAGTAAGACCTGAACCGAAAGGCAGGCATCTAAGGAGACTCACCGTGAAAAAAGAAAAAATAATTGAATTATTAAAAGATTATGAAAAAGCAGATGTTGAAAAGTTTGCTTCTTATATTATTGGTTTATATCTTGCGAAAGATATAAAAACTCAACAAATTAAAAACATTTGGATACAAAAAAGATCAGAAGAAGAGATGGCTAAGTTATACGAGAGAGTAAATTCACAAGGCTTGGTTTTTGATGGAGTTCATATAACTTTACAAAAAACAGGTATTACATATGATTATATTGCTTATAAGAATAAAATGTTAGTTGCATATCCTGAAACAATAATTGATGTAGAGCTAGTGTATATAGATGATGATTTTAGTTTTAGCAAAGATAGTGGGGTGGTGCAATATTCACACAAAATAGGCGATCCTTTCAAGCGTGTTGACGCAGGGCTTGTTGGCGGTTATTGTGTGATTAAAAATAAACGTGGCGAGTTTATGACAATACTTAAACTAGATGATTTTAATAAACATAGAAAAGTTGCGAAAACTGATTTTATATGGAAATCATGGTTTGTAGAAATGTGTAAGAAAACATTAATTAAGAAAGCTTGTAAGTTACATTTCGATGATATTTTTACTTCGATTGATAGTGAAGACAACAAAAGCTATAACCTAGAAAATCCTTTAAACTTGGATTTGGAAATTAAACAAGCAATCGACAATGTTAAAACTATTGCAGAATTGACAAAATTATATAATCACCATAAATCTAAGGTAGATAATATATCTGAATTCAACAAGTATATAACAATTAAAAGGAAGGAATTAAATGAAAATTCATAATATGACACAAGGATCAGAGGAGTGGTTAAAAATTAGAGAGCTTAAACTTACGGCTTCACACGCTCAAGAGATCGCCAACATAGGCAAAGGACTTGATACATATACAAATAATATAGTTTGCGAGAGTTTTGCTATTACAAAAGATGAAGGATATACTAATACTGATATGGCTAGAGGCAATGACCTTGAAGAAGAAGCACGAGTAATTTATGAAATGGAGACAGGCAATAAAGTCAAGCAAGTTGGATTTATAGAATTTTCAGAATATGTCGGGTGTTCTCCTGATGGACTCATAAGCGAAGATGGCGGAATAGAAATTAAAAGCTTAAACAATAAAGTTTATACAGAGTTGGTATTGACGGGTAAAATAAGTTCAAAATATATTTGGCAAATACAAATGAATTTATTTATTACTGGTCGCAAGTGGTGGGATTTTGTGGCTTATAATCCTAACTACTATAAAAGTTTATGGATACAAAGAGTCGAACCTGACAGTAAGAAATTTGAACGTATCCAAGAAGGTATTACAAAAGGCACAAAGATATTATTGGAAAAATACGATAAATGTAAAAAGTTTATGGAGAATTAAATGGGTAGACAAAAATATTATTTCTATAGAGTATCAAAAAATCATTGGAAAACAATTTTTGAAAATATGCGGTTACAATTATGGGAATATCTACAGCAACAAGACATGTATATAGAGCTAAAGAAGATTGGGAAAGAGCCGTCGGATCAACAGAGAGGCTATTACTGGGCAGTAGTATTGCCAGCAATTAAGAAAGGATTGTATGAATTAGGCAACGATCATTATAAAGATTTAAATGATATTCATATATTTATGAAAGATGAATTAGGTCATTACGATATTCAAGAGATTAAAGTTAAAGAACATATTATATCAGCAAAAAAATATAAGTCTGTTGGAAAAGAAGGCGATCGAGAAGAAACTAGTAAATATCTTGACGCTTGTATTAGATGGGCGGCAGAGAATCTTGGAATAGTAATACCCGAAGCAGATAGATTTGGGTATAAGGATAAGGTATAAAATGGAAAATATAACAATTTTTATAGTAAGTAATTTTATAAGTTTGATTATAGGTTTAATTTTTGGTATTTTTTATGGAATATGGGCAATTTCAAAAGTGATAAAGAAAGACTTTAATGTGAAGATAAAGGAGGAAAAATGAATATTGATATATTAGTATTAAGCGTTTTAGCTATGGGGCTTGTTGCAGGCTTTATAATATTTATTGCGTTTATAATTTATTTTAAAATAAAAAAATAGCTTTACTTTTTTTGGTCTTTGATATAAAATAGACAAAGTTAAAAAACGGATGTAGAAATGAAGAAATCAAACATTAAAAAATTAAACATATTGAGCGTATTGGTTGCCAGTTATCTGGTCGTATCTTGCTATCTATAGCACTATGTCCGTACCAATACGCTCTTTCTATTTGGAGAGACAATGGAAGGTTGGGTCAAATTACATAGGCATATATTAGATAATCCTATTTGTAAGAAGCCTAAATACGCTTGGTTATGGATTATTTTACTATTAAAAGCTAATCACAAAGACAAGACATTTATTTGGAATAATAAAAAGCAGGTGTGTAAAATGGGTCAGATTATAACAGGAAGAAAAGAACTATCTTTGAACAGCGGAATTTCGCCTAGTTCAGTGGAAAGAGGATTGACATACCTCGAAAGTGAACATCAAATCAAACAACAAAAAACAACAAAATTTCGTTTAATTACAATACTTAATTGGGATAAGTATCAAATAGATGGACAACAGATCGTACAACAAACGGACAACAAACGGACAACAAACGGACAACAAACGGACACAAACAATAATGATAATAATGATAAGAATGATAAGAATGATAAAGAAATAAATATATACAACCAAAATGAATTTGCAAAGTTTTATAAAAACTTTGATAAAAAGATAAAATACGAAGAATTTGTATACATGACAGAAATGGAATATAACAAACTTGTTACAAAGCATGGAAAAACGGTTATACATGAAGCCATGATAAAACTTAACGCCTGGAAGCTCGAAAAGCTCGCTCAGGGCGATAAAAAGGCGTGCCAAGGGGATGACTATAGGAAGATGATTAAATGGGCTATAATCGCCGTTTTGAAGGATTTACGGGAAATCAACCCGAAAGGGTATTATAAAGCTGTAGAAACAAATGAAAAATTTAAGGATAATCCCGAATTAATAAACAAAATAAATGAATTAGCTAAAAACACGGAATTATCACACAAGAGGTATCTCGAAATGACAGAGTTTGAAATTTTACAAAGATGGCGAATTTATCAAAAAGAATTAAAAGAAAAAGGAGTTATACAAAATGTATGAATATTGTCTTAATAGATTAATAGATTTAGGCTTAAAGGTTGATACAGAGGCTTTTTCAGATTTATGTAAAAATTGCAGTGAAGACGATATGAATTTATTTATAACAATGCTTTTAAAAACTGATAAAAAATTATTTTCTTCAACAATTATTAACGAATTAAATAAATTCATAGAAGAAAATAAATTTAATGAGACTAATAATAAATTTGATTTTTCTAATATATATTGTGATTTTCAAAACAGGACATATAAAGTAAAAAATACATTTTCTGAAGATAATATAAATTTTGTTATGATAGAATTTGAAGTTGATTTCATCCGAGACGGAATTATTAATCGATTAAAAAAATATCTATATATTCCATATAGAAATTGTAGTATTTATCGAAGTAATAATAAACCATATCATGTAATTGATTTATTATCTATAAATGATTATGATAATTTATTTGAAATAATACATATATTAAATACAAAGAAGGAGGAAAAATGAAAAGTGAAAAAGTAACAATAGAACGAATACACAGATCAGATAAAGATAAAACTGGGAATTTATTCACAACAAAAGATGGTCGTAATTATACAAGAATAGGTATTAAGACTCAAGAACATGGGGAAAAATGGTTAAGCGGGTTTGGTAATAGTGAGAATAGCAATTGGAATGTAGGCGATAAAGTAGAAATAATTGTAGAGGAAAACGGGCAATATTTAAATTTTAGGAATATGCCTAGGAATGTATCATATAAAGATTTTCAAGATTTAAAGGCACGCGTTGAAAAATTAGAGATATTGATTAAAATAACAGTGCCAAATTCGCAACCTTTCGAAGAAGGTATACCTGAACCAACATCAACATGTCAAGATGAAGAAATATTATTTTAACCGGGAATTGATGGTTGTGAGGGGTGTCCCGGGATTCCCGGTAGAGGAGGAAAAATGAAAAAATTAAAAGAACCAGTATTGGCAGAAGGAGGAAAAATGAAAAAGATTATTATTGATGGGGTTGAAGACGCCTCAACGCAAAAGACGGGAGAATTACCAGTTAAGATTGTAGTATTACAAAGAGGTTGGGTTGTAATTGGGTATTATGAGAGACAAGGATCAGATTGCAAATTACACAAAGCATCTATAATTGAAAGATGGGGGACAACCGAAGGATTAGGACAATTAGCTCAGCATGGTACACAAGAAAACACAAGATTAAGAAAAACAAATGGGCTTGTTGAATTTGATATTTTAACTCAAGTTTTTTCGATAGAATGTAATGAGGAAAAATGGAAAAACGAATTATAAATTTTGATTTTAACCACAATTCTTATGGAGATGGCGACGGCAACGGCTACGGCGACGGCGACAGCTACGGCAACGGCTTCGGCGACGGCTACGGCGACGGCGATGGCGACGGCGACGGCGATGGCTACGGCTAATTCAAGGAATAATTAATGAGAAAAATAATATTAATAATAATGACAATATTTACAACGTGTAGTATATCTGTATCTCTGAGTAATACTAGCTTGTTTGATTGGCATAATAAAGATAGACTTGAATACCAGGTTAGGATATTCTTAGAAGAAGAGTATTTCCGTAAAGAGCTACAATCACGATTCAAAGAGATTTTATATTGGAGTCTTAGACGGAATCCTTTTAATAAATTTCAAGCACCTCGTCCCAGCAATTTACTCCCTGATTCACAAGACTTTTGTGCTATAGATGATTTTTCAACTGTTGAGTATCCTGAGATAATAAAGAAAGAAAGAATTACTAATTTCGTTATTGTACACGCTCAAAAGTATTTTGATCAAACTGGCTTATCTAAAAATATTCAAAGAATAGTTGTATTAAGTCTATGGGATTATATATATCAGAAGATAGACGCAGAAGATTATTTTGATTTTAATACAAAAAAAGGTATTATATTCTTATTAGATGTATTCGATGTGTTAGCTTATAATTATCGAACAAAGTTTGCAGATGGAATCACACGAATAGTTCTAACAGGAATGTATTACGAGCAGTGTCATTATTGCGAATATCGAGCATTACTTATGCGGTTCATGATGGCACGCAAAAAAGAAGATGTACAATATTTAGAGATACATTTGCCCGTGGATTTTATTTACAAACCTTATGACAAAAAGGGTTATGGATTAGAAGCAATTGGGTTAAGTGACAAGGATATGTTTGATAAATATATAGGTACATTGGCGTTAGTCTCCAGAGCTGGTGTCACTTGCAGATTAATAATAAATGGTGTAAATCAAATCAAGTTCGGTGATGGAAAAACTCGAATTAGGTTATATATTTGGTCAAAAGATAAAACAGAAAACATGATTAAATACTTATCAAAACCCGAAATACCTGATATAATATTAATGAAATATTGGAATAATGAAGAATTACAATATGCGGCGTGATGTAGGAGCATATAATGTTTAAAGTTTTAGATGAAAACGGTGAAGAAAAAACAGATGTTGCAATAACACAAGATGGAAAACTAGTTTTATTAATTAAGGTTAAAGAATTAAATAAAGAAGATTTTGAGATTGTATGGCAAAATAAATATTTGGAGTTTAAATGATATTTAAATCACTAGTAATACTATCAATGTTATGTAGTTATTCAGTAAGGACTCCTGTTGTGGATAACTTGCCTTTAGATTACGAAATAAGGGCAGGTATAGACTGGAAGGCTCAAGACTCTAAGTACAATGTTAAAGGCTCAATGTGTGGATTATATGAACGAGAAATAGGTATACATGGTTGGGGACATGATTTTAACTTGACTTATGAGAAAGAGGATAAGTGGTTAGCCAAGATATTTAATAATAGGTTTTATTATAGAAGACAGTTTACCTCATATGACCGTCAGGTCAAAGATATGAACGCTCAGACGATCGATACAGGCTATCGAATAGCAAAAGACATTGAGTGGTTTAAAATAGGTTATACGGTCGCATTCGATCATTTCGACAAGGGCGAGATTATGTATTATAACTACATTAAAGTCAAATGGTTAGAGTTTGAATTAAGAATTAATAACAATAAAGTTATTAACACATTGTTAGTAAGTACAGAAATCCCTTTAAAATCCAAGCTTTATTTGCGACCTTATTGTAAATATTTAAAGATTGAAGATAAAGAAGATTGGTGGGTTAAGTCTAGTTTAGTATATAGGATATAAATTATGAAATATTTTAGCATGTTTTCGGGGATAGGTGGTTTTGAAAAAGGGATAGCACAAGCTACTAATAATATGTGGAAATGTATAGGATATAGCGAAATAAATAAATATGCTATTCAAATATATGAGAAACATTTTAAGGAGCATAAAAATTATGGAAATGCAACTAGAATTAATACAAAGGAATTGCCCGAATTTGATATGCTTGTTGGAGGATTTCCTTGCCAAGCATTCTCTATTGCAGGTAAAAGAAGAGGATTTGATGACAGTAGAGGAACTCTTTTTTTTGAAGTCGCAAGGATTCTACGAGACAAACGACCAAAATATTTTTTACTCGAAAATGTTAAAGGTTTATTATCTCACGAAGATGGAAAAACTATCAAGACAATACTTAGGGTTCTCTCCGACTTGGGGTATAACATTGAATGGAAGATTTTTAACAGCAAAAATTATGGAGTCGCCCAAAACCGAGAGCGTATCTTTATCTTCGGTATTAGAAAAGAATGTAGACGAAAAATATTATTTAAAAAAAGAATTAGTACAAAAACTATTCCAACCAAAAAATTACGAGAACAAATTAGTAACTGTCTCCGGACAAATTATTCGAATGCAAAAAGCAATGAGACCTATGTTTTGCAAGAAATTACTAAAGGAAATTCACAAGGGATGAGAGTATATGATACAGAAGGAATATCAACAACTATTGCAAGCCAAGCAGGTGGCCTCGGAGCTAAAACAGGTTTATATGCCATGAGAGGTAGAAAAAAGACTCAACAATTAGAAAAAAGAAAAGATAAAAATACAAATAGTTTAACAAGTGTACAAAAAGATAATTTATATTTATATAATAATACTATACGGAGTTTAACTCCTTTGGAATGTGAAAGATTACAAGGATTCCAAGATAACTGGACATCTGGCATTTCAGATACGCAAAGATATAAATGTTTAGGAAACGCTGTAACTGTAAATGTTATAGAATATATTATAAGAGGTTTTAAAAAGAAATATGAATATATGGGACGCAACAGTAAGAATGTTTAAAGGTAAACCAAAACAAAAACATTATTGCGAAGTCGGTGGGCTAAGACAAGTTTAGTTTGGAGATTGTAGATTATGAGACTAGAAGATTATGAGTATTATAGAACAGATAATGGGGTTTTATATTGTGGAGATGTTATTGATATATTGCTCTTAATAGAGAATAATATTATTGATTTAATTATTATTGATCCACCTTATGAATTAGATAATCAAGGCGGAACAAGTACAGTTTTAAAAGATCGAGCTTTGAAAATACGAAACAAATTAAAGAATTTATCTTGTGGGTTTAATCATTATAATATTTTTGAAGAATTTAAAAGGATATTAAAAAAATTTAATCTATTTTGTTTTTGTTCAAATAAACAAATATCAAAATTAATGAGATGGGGAGAAAAGAATAAATATTATACAACATTATTGGCATGGGAAAAAACAAATGCAACGCCATTTTGTAATAATGTTTGGAGACAAGATTTAGAATTTATAATTCATATTAGAGAGGAAAAAGCTATTTTTATAGGAGGTTGTAAAATAAAAAAGAAATTATTTAGTAGTCCTACAAATAGAAATAATGAACATCCTACAGTGAAACCTATAGAATTAATAAAAAAATATATATTAATTGGAAGTAATGAACAAAATATGATTTTAGATTGTTTTGCAGGAAGTTCAACAACCGCAATAGCATGTGAGAGTTTAAACCGTAAATGGATTTGTATTGAAAAAGAGGAAGAATATTGTAAAATTTCTAAGCAAAGAATCGAGCAAGAAGCTAGACAATTAAAGATGTTTTGAGGTAATATGAACATATATTTTAGACCTAAAAAAAACTATTGCAAAATGGGGATAAATCAAAATGGAAAAAAAAGACAATGTAAATATAAAGAAAATATTAAAGAAATTCGAAATAGATAAATTAGACAAAAAAGATTTAAAAGATTTAATTGAATTTGCAGAATCAGAAATAAAAGAATGGGTATTATTTATTAATGAATGCAATCAAAGAATAAAGGAGATTAAAGCCCGCTGATCCTTTCTAGCTAGAAATGCATCCCTAGAAAGCCCTATTTTATACAGTCAGCGGGCTAAGGCCGTGTAGTGTAAAGGTTAGCACATCTGATTTTCGATCAGTTAATCCGAGTTCAAGTCTCGGCACGGCTAAGAATTTAGAAAATGAAGGTTAGACATAATATAAAAGGCGATAAATATTTCTGTGATTGTTTTTGTCCGCCTGATTACGATTGGCAGAATTGCAAATATTATAAAGTTTTAAAGTTTAAAAAAGATAGGCATATTTGTACTTATAGACCCAAGACTCATAGGGATGTTTTAGAATGCATGAAAAAAAGAATATACGGCGAATAAAAGAAAAGATAATAAAAACTAGTACTTTGAAAAATAAACTAGATAGAATATTCTCAAAGTATATTAGACTAAGAGATAGAATTGGAAAAACAGATTGTATTAAATGTATTTCTTGTGGCAAATTAGTTCATTGGCAAGAGTCTGATTGTGGACATTATATCAATAGAGCTAAGATGAATTTAAGATACAACGAAAAAAATTGTCATGCTCAATGTAGAAAATGTAACAGATTTGAAGAAGGGAATATGTCTGGCTATAGTTTAGGATTAATAAGAAAATATGGAGCAAATATAATAGAAATTCTTGAATCAAGCAAAAATCAACATCATAAATATACAAGATTTGATTACGAGGCATTAATAGAACATTATACAAGAGAAGTAGAGAGATTAAAGGAGGAATAAAATGGCAAAACCAAAGAGAAACGGATCAGGAAAAGGAGTGAGAGCTAATCAAAATAAAGGTGGTTGTAAAACAGGCGGATCAGGTTATGGCAAAGGTGGCGGCAAAGGTAATGGAAAAGGTAGAAAGAAGTAGACAAAAACAAGACAAATAAGTATAATACAGAATAGGCAAGCGTGAGACGATAACGTGGGGTTTGAGACGAGCTTGCCTTATAATTTCTACTATTGTAGATTAATCACGATGAGAGACCAATCCGAAAGGGAAAGTCTTTCGGCAATGTCTCTCTTTTTTTTAACTGGTGTATAAAATAACAAATTCTAAAACAATAAAAACAATTGAGTACCGAGGCTTATTAAATTAAGCGTATCTAGGCGTCAAGCCAATATACACCAGCTCGGTACTCTCTATAACAGAAGGCAAAATACGTAAACTAATTATTCTATTATTATTAGTAAGCGAATCCTTGGCTTTGAGTCCTAGCTCGATCTTTGAGAAGAAGATAATAAAACACAGAGCGAATAAGCTAAAAACAATTAGAAGATCTATCCGTAATAATGAGTATGGAATAGAAATTGATATACATTTAACAGCGGATAATCATTTAATCTTGATACATGATCCTAATATTGGGAAATTCAAGACTTATCAAATGACTCTAGCAGAGATAAGAAAAGTCAAAAAAGTGATAACACTTAAAGAGGTCTTTGAATTACAAGGAATAGAACAGATACAATTAATGATTCATGTACATAATTGGTTCTCAAGTGTAGAAGGCTATAATTCGAGGCTTATTGAAGCTCTAGTGACTTTAACTCATGATAAGATAGATAATATCCATAGTTTTATATCGTTCGATATAGCTCAATTAAGCATGATTAGAGAGCGACTAGACGTTCCTATTGCATATTGTGTAGACAACAATGACGGATTATATGCAGTAGATATGCAACAGTATTTGACAATTAATGATGTATTGAAGAGATTAAAAGATAATAATATCAACACATTAGTGGTCAATGATAGCCCATTAGATTTATGCAGAAAACTGTATCAGAATACGATTAAATTAATCACTAGTAGTTTTGCAGTAGAAGCAGAATGTTATGTGTTTGAAGAAGAAATTCAATATAGTATTTAACCGGCAGGTGGCGGAATAGATGTAGACGCTTAATCGTAAGGTGTCGCTAGTAGCCGAAAGGTGAGGAGTCGAGGAACTTCTGATGGTAACCCCACAGATTAAATGACACTATGCAAGGTGACTTAACAAGAGACGTTGGGTACATCCAATAAATGTTTAAAAGGTGGAAGTCTTTTAGACTACTTGTCAAATCCTTGCACTGCTGGTTGCAATATAAGGGGGTTACATAACCAATATTATAAAACATAGGAGGAAAGGGATGAATTTAACATTGTTAATTTATTTAATAGGGGTTATAGATGATATACGTGGAATATTAGTTATATTAGGTGGAGTTGGATTTTTAATATTAGGGTTTTTGTTAATCCCGTGTTTATTAGCAGATAATAAATATAGTCCTAAAGACGATGCTTGGGATACTTTTTACAAAAAAGCATCGGGAAGTATGCAAAGGGAAAATATATTTAAGTTACATATAAGTTTAATAATAATTTGTATTTTTATGTTTTTATTAAGTACATTTATTCCATCGTCTAAGACACTAACAACAATGTATCTCGTACCTAAGATAGCACAGAGTGGACAGATAGGACAGCTTAATAACATAAGCAAGAATGGAATAGATATATTAAATTTAAAGCTTGAAGAGTGGAAGACTGATTTGGTTAGGGCGGAGTAATAAAAGAAGAGATGAAATATTTAAGAAAAAAATAAGCGGGGTGTTTATCCCCGCTTGGAAAAGCCTTATAAATAAAGGGCTATTTCGCAAAAAATTATAATAAATTAATTATTGAAATATATGTGTCTAATAGTTGATTTTGCACTAATTCTTTTATATCTTGTTCAGCACTCTTATATATCATATTATCTGTATCCTTAATATTAGGCTTAACCCAATTATATGCTACAAGAGGGCATCCAGCCGTATCTTCAGCAGTATTACCGCCGTGAATACGAATACCTGTAAAATTTGGCACATCATTAATTGTCAACATACCTCTACCAAACCTTTTTGATTCTTCTATTGTAACTCGATAAAACCCTGCTGGAATAGCTGTTTTTTCTTTTATTTTTAAACCTTCCAATCTAACTGCATCCTCTAATACATAACAAGTAAACTTACCATTAATGTATAAGTAGCCTATCGTTGACGCAGTCGCATATATCTGTCTAACGATCATCAAATGAAATATATCTTTTTCTTTCAGCATTATCCTGCCACCTTAATCTCTATATTTTTTAACCAAGTTTGTAATTTAATAAACCAATCATCACCCAAAAATTTATCTAATACTAATTTATCTAAATATTTGAATGCTATCTTAGCAATTAATTCATCTATAGTTTCAGCTATTGCATTTAATTGAATCATATCATCTGCTACAGACGCCATATAATCTAAAAATTGTTTTTCATTTTTAAAAGATAATATTTGATCTCTATTGACAATTAATATTTGCTCTGCAACCTCTCTAATCTTTTTCACAAGATCGGTATTTTTTTCGATAAATTCCTTAGGTTTTAATTCATTACTCATTTTTTCCCCCTTCTTAATTTTGATAATAACTCTTTTATTATATCTCCTATATCTAATTTATCAATAAATTTTGCCATTAATTTTTCTGAAAATGTAGAAACCAAATAAGCTATCAATATAAATTTTACATACATAAGTGCCATGTTAAAACTGAAATCTATTGTAACTGTATGCTGTAAATAATTTGTAAAATATACAATAATAAATACTATTGTAGCAATTACAAATGCTATAAACTTTTTACTGTTTAGATTATTCATGACTTATGCTCCTTGATTTAAAATTACTATTATATGACGAAACAAATAAAATAATGTTCCTACTGCTCCACTCACGACTAATAACATTAATCCCCACATAATACCTATATGAGTTTTTAACCCTGCTAATTTAGACGAGATACTATTGAAAAATCCTGTATCTTTATTATATAAATCTGCTTCAATCTTATCAACTCTATCTTTAGACACATTTTCTCTCTCAACGACTAGATTCATTTTATTATCTAAACTATTGATACTGTTAAATATTCTTTCCATTGTTTGGTCGTGTTTTTCGCAAGTCATTAATATACCCTTCTTCTTTTAGTTTTTTTCTTTCTATTAAATATTTTATATATTCTAACTAAATTCTCATAAGGTATTCCTTTAAATTTAGACGCTACAGATAATGTATTATTCAAAAAACTTTTAGTTGTATTTTTCCATTTATATTGCCCCCTTTTGCTACCAGAGGCATACCTTTCTTTACTCATAGCTTGATCTATTGCATTTACAAGATCAACCATTGCTTCCCAGCTTGTTTCGCTAGCAGATTCTAACACATTTTTTGTCCCAAAATCAGACCATTTACCATATATATATTTATTTTTTATTGTAGTAAAAGCGTTGCCAACAAAATACACCGCATTTAGATTAGCTTCGAGTAAATCTAAAAATAATAACATATATTTATTTTTACCTTTTTTAGATTTTCTTCCATAAGCCAAATCTCTCAATTTATTTATTCCAAGCAATAAACTATTCATTAGTACAGTAACTACACTTATTGATTTTATTAATTCAACTTTGTCTGCTGATGTATGATTACTAACTCTATATTTTTCAAAAGCTCTATTTATCATTATAAAGTTTTTGTTCAACTGAGAAGTATATTTAGTCGCTAATCTAACAAATAATGCTCTTTCTCTGCCTATTGTCGATCTATCTTTTAAACTAAAAGTAGGCTGTGTTCTTCGTACTACTTCTTCAGCTCGTGCAGCAATAGCTTTCATTCTAGCATCACCTTTTAAATCTGTTGTGTCATCTATTTCATAAGACACTGCATTCCATATTCTACCTATAGCTTGATAGTCAAATTCTGCTATACCTTTCATTACTTGTTGACTTAATGGAGACTTATCTAACCATCTACTTCTAACCTCGCCAGCTTGACTAACTTCCCCCATTTCTCTAGTAACATGCCCTTTAAATCTCTCTCCTAATTGAGGCGACCATTTACTTATTATTTTTTTAGAAGCAGGCATTAATGTTCTAGCATTAATTAAATATTTAAACTTCATTTCTGTTGCAGAACCCCAGTAAGAGATTGTTTGTTTTAACATTGTCCATGGATTTAATCCTAATATCGCTAAATCAAATTTGTTTATTAAATCTAATGTAATTTTTTCAATTCCGCTAATATTCGCAGAATTACCTTCAACCCCATCGATATAATTATTCAAATCTTTTAAATAAGATTTACCATAATATTTTATTACTGATGTTTTAAAATCAGGATCACCCAACAAACTTCTAGCATTCCTCAAAGGTTTAGCATAAGCATAATATGCCGCAGATTGTTTTATAGATTTGGTTAATGCTAAAAAAGCATCTTCTAATATTATAGGAGTATTAGCATTCGTTCTTTCTTTAAGGAAACCTCGACCTTCAAGAGTTTTGCGTATAAACTTAGCTTGTGGAGATTTGCTTAATTTATCTTGTACCCTAGCCAATGAATTTGTTGCAATAGGAAAATAATTATCTTCAACTGCAACATCAAATCCGTTTAATTCAGCTGATACTTCATTTAATTTCTTTTTCTGTGTAGTATTCAAATAATTATATATCGCATCACCTATTTTATACTCTTCTTTTGTCATTGTTCCAATTATATATTCTAAATCTTCAGAAGTTAATTTGTTTATCCTGGCTTGATTTTCATGAAAACTAAACCCACCTTCTAATACATGCCTTAAATTCTTTTTATTTAAACTATCTAAATATAAAGCTATTCTGCTACCTTTAGATAATTTAATTTTTCTACCGCTAGGAAGTTCTAAATTTTGCCAATCTATACTTTTTTGTATACCTAGTTTTTGTTTAGCTTTACTTTCTTTAGGTATAAACAATGAGCTATATGTTTCAAAATCAAAATCTATTTTTTCTTTTATTTCTTTATAAGCTTCATTTACATATTCTATTCTTCTAGTTTCTGCAACATCTAGGTCTCTATACAATATCTTCTGTATTATACCATTATCTTTATTATCTAGTTTTTGTGTTATAAGTTCAGGATTTAACGAAAATACTTTAAAAAATTTTTTAAATATCCCTTCTTTTTCAGGCTTATCTGTTTCACTTATAATATCTGATTCTTCATTTATTTTTTTCCGTTTTTTTATGTTATTTACCGCTTCATTTTTGATTTCTGCAAACTCTCTATATTTATTACCTAATAACATTTTATTTTTTATATCCATCAAATGTTTAGCGTGTTTTATACTATTATGTAATAAATCTATATCATCTAATGTTAAATCTTTTATCTTTTTCTTTTCTAATATTCTTAATTGTCTTAATCTTTCTTCAGGAATATTGTTATCTTCGTTTTCTTCTAAAAACTTTAATGTATTATTTAAAGATTCTATTGTTTTATCACGTCTATTTACTAAATCTACACTATCAATTAATCCCATAATCTCTTTTTTATATTCAGGTCTAAGCTTTTTAATATCAATCTTTTTTATAGTTTTTTTAAGACTATTTATAGCTTCTCCTCGTTGTGCTTTCTCTTCGATCTCATCTACTAAATCTATTGCTTTTTGTAAACCAGCCTTAGTTTTTACATCTCTAACTTTGACTAATAATTTACCTTTATCTTCAAATGCTAAATGTTTACTCGCATAATCAGTTAAAGCTTTCTTTATCTGTTCAACACTAGCTTTCTTAGAGTTTATTTTCATTGTTAGCTTATTACGCTCTTGTGTCCTACCTATCTTTTCACCTGTCCTATATGCTTTAACAGGTTTCATTTCTTTAACTTCTTGTTGTGTCAATATCTTACCTTGTTGTTTTTCTAATCTATTATATTCATCTTCACCTATCTCTTGTTTAATTATATCTTTAGCATCTTCATAAAAAGTCTCTGTTCCTTTAGGTTTTGATACAGGTTCATAATCTTTAAGCTGTTGTAATAACTCTTGTT
>Ga0180008_1000367_pt1 | contig 41230 bp, 37 predicted proteins | sample MM_PW_MetaG_FD_121121 | JGI IMG/M metagenome (GOLD analysis project Ga0180008, IMG submission 121121) | Groundwater microbial communities from the Aspo Hard Rock Laboratory (HRL) deep subsurface site, Sweden - MM_PW_MetaG | ecosystem: Environmental > Aquatic > Deep subsurface > Groundwater... | reverse complement strand
GAATAATTCTACAGATTCTGGTAAAGATGTTATTATGCCTATGGTCACTTTAAGTCTGCCCATTTTTAGAAAAAAATATACTGCAGCAACATCAGAAGCTAAATTAATGGAAGAAAGTTATTCGTTTCAAAAAGCAGCAGTGGAAAATAAATTAAACGGTTCCTACTACAAACTAGTTTTTGAATTAGAAAAAGAAAAAGACCTACTACAGCTTTATAGTAATCAAGTCGGTACACTTTCAAAAAGTTTAAATTTATTGTTTTCGTATTACAGTAATGCAAGTAAAGATTTTGAAGAAGTACTGCGCATGCAGCAAGAACTATTAAAATATAAGAAGTTAAAGCTTGCAAGTACAAGTGCTTTCTATGTAAAATTAGCTGAATTGGACTATTTAACCGCAAAACAATTTTAATTATGATATTTGATAAAAAAACAAAAATAACACTTGTAGCTACTTTAATTATAGGGTTAATACTCGGTGCACTACTCTTTGGTGGAAGTTCTAAACAAGAAGAAAAAAATTCTCAGGAGACGGTAACAAAGGATCAAATTTGGACCTGTTCAATGCATCCACAAATTAGAAAAAATGAACCTGGTGCTTGCCCAATATGTGGCATGGATTTAATTCCACTGGAAACATCTGAAAATAGCGATATTGATCCAAATGCGATAAGTATGTCAGAATCAGCAATGATTATCGCTGGGGTATCAACTTATAAAGTAGGTAATTCAGACGGAATAAAAGAAATCGCATTAAATGGAAAAGTGGAAGTAAATGAAAAAGGAGTCTACAGTCAATCGTCACACATTCCAGGAAGAATTGAGAAAATCCTAGTCACATTTACCGGAGAATATGTTAGAAAAGGACAAGTGGTTGCTTATGTGTATTCACCTGAATTAGCCAGTGCACAACAAGAGCTTTTAGAAGCTTACAGCGTAAAAGACATACAACCCCAGTTGCTTGAAGCCGTAAAACAAAAGTTGAAAAATTGGAGGGTTTCTGAAACAACAATAAAAAAAGTAATTCAGTCAGGAAAAGCACAAGATAAATTTGCCATAACGGCCGATGTATCAGGCTATGTTGTAAAGAAAAATGTAGAGTTGGGCGACTATGTGCAACGGGGACAAACCTTGTATGAAGTAGCTGATTTATCTAAGGTTTGGGTGCTTTTTGAAATTTATGAAACAGAAATCGGTTGGATTAAAAAAGGAGATAAAGTGAACTACACTATTGCTTCTTTTCCGGGAGAATCATTTTCTGGTACAATTTCTTTTATAGACCCTTTTATTAATCCTTCCACTCGTATTGCTAAAGCAAGAATTGAGGTAAATAACTCCAATTTAAAATTAAAACCAGAAATGTTTGTTTCTGGAATTATTAATTCGAAAATGACTGCAAACAAATCTTCTTTAAGTGTTCCTAAATCAGCAGTAATGTGGACTGGTAAGCGATCAATAGTGTACATTAAAAACGAATCCGAAAAAGGAATTTCTTTCAAATTAAGAGAAGTCACTCTAGGTCCATTATTAGGTAGTGATTACATCATCGAAGAAGGATTAGAAGCTGGTGAAGAAATCGCGGTTAACGGAACTTTCAATATAGATGCTGCTGCTCAATTAGCCGGTAAACCAAGTATGATGAATATCGAAGGGGGTAAAGTGAATACAGGCCACGATCATGGTGGTATGAAAGCAACAATGCCAAATGACAAACAAACAACTTTACAAACTACTAAAACCACAATTAGTACAGATGCAAAAGCGAGCCTACAACCTTTATATAAAGATTATTTTGAGCTAAAAGATGCGCTAACTAAGGATGATTTCAATCTTGCAAAAAATGCAATATCTAAATTTGAGAAGTCTTTGAATAAAATAAATATGAATCTATTTAAAGGTGATGCACATAAAATTTGGATGAATTATCAAACAGAATTAAAAAATAGCACCTTACATGCTGCTCATATAAAAGATATAAAAGAAATGAGAAAATCTTTTGAGTCCATATCAAATGTTATGATAGCCATGACAAAGTCTTTTAAACCGTTAAAGGAAAGTTCCTATATACAATTTTGTCCAATGGCAAACAATGATAAAGGAGCTAATTGGTTGAGTAAAGAAAATAAAGTAGTCAATCCTTATTTTGGAGCTTCCATGTCAAAATGTGGAGAAGTGAAACAAACAATTAAATAATAATAAACATTTAAATTTTTAACCATGAACAAAATGAAAACAACAATCGGAATTTTAGCATTGGCAGTACTAAGCCTAACAGTTTCTTGTAAAGACAACAAGGAATCAAAACACAGTGAAGAAACCCATTCAGGAGAAATGGAAGAACACGATAATTCAGAAATGAATCACGACAACAGCGATGGACATCACAGTGAATCTGTAAACGCAGAAAGATCCATTGAAGCGAACCCGCAGAAAAACCCTGCTACAACGCCAATTATAGAGAGCTATTTACAAATCAAAAATGCATTAGCTTCTGATGATAAAAATGCTGCTACTAAAGGAGCTTCAGCCATGCTTGCGGCAATTTCTAGTTTTAATATGACACAATTAGATAAAGCTCAGCATAAAGAATATATGGAAATAGCCGAAAGCGCCAAAGAGCATGCAGAACATATTATAGGAAATCCAATTGACCATCAAAGAGAGCATTTTGAAACTTTAAGTACCGATGTTATGGATTTAATAACCTTGTTAGGTACAAATAAAACCTTGTATCAAGATTACTGTCCCATGAAAAAAGTAAGTTGGTTGAGCGAAACTAAAGAGATTAAAAATCCTTTTTATGGCAGCAAAATGATGACTTGTGGTAGTATTAAAAAACAAATAAACTAAATGAAAATTCTTAAAATCATCTTACTGATTTTATTGATTTTGTTTGTGGGAATTCAATTTATTCCCACAAAACGCAATCAGAATGACGTAGTGCCAAATACAGATTTTATGTTGGTTAACAACGTACCTAAAGACATTAAAAATAAGTTACAGGTTTCCTGTTATGATTGCCACAGTAACAATACACAATACCCTTGGTATAGTAAAATTCAACCAGGTGCTTGGTTTATGGAAAACCATATTAAAGATGGGAAAACAGAACTTAATTTCAGTGAATGGGATTCATTATCAAATCGCAGGAAAAAAAGCAAGTTAAAATCAATAATAAGTCAAATCGAGGACAACGAAATGCCTTTAAGTTCCTATACACTTATTCATAGAAATGCTATATTTTCTGAAGCTGAAAAACAAAGAATAACTACATATTTAACGGAATTAAAAAGTAATTTATAAACAATAATTAAACACAAAAAAATGAAAAATTTAAAAATGAGTATAGCAGCAATGCTATTGTTAGTCGTTTCTGTTGCCAATGCGCAGGAAAAACATAAGATGGACCATAGTAATATGAACATGGGTAATATGAAGATGGACAAAATGAAAGACGCTAAGGCAGAAGCGATTCTTACTAGTTATTCTATTTTAAAAGATGGTTTAGTTGTAGATGATTCCAAAAAGACTGCACAAGCAGCTTTAAAATTAGAAGCTTCAATAAAGACATTTGACAAGTCAAAATATACTAAAGAACAGCAAAAAGAATTAGCAGACATTTTTGATGATGCGACAGAGCAAGTACAACATATTGCAAAAAGTCCTATAGACCACCAAAGAGAACACTTTAAAACATTAAGTCAAGATATTACTGATATGGTAGCTATTACTGGTACAAAAAGCACCCTTTATGAACAGTTTTGTCCAATGTATGATGGCGGTAGTACATGGTTGAGTACAAACAAAGAAGTAAGCAATCCATATTACGGTAGCAAGATGTTGAAATGTGGAAAAGTACAACGTGAAATCAAATAAATTAAGAACCTATAAAGAATAGTCTTCCTTAAAATTGGTCGTTCTAGTAGGGTTCCATTTTGATCCTACTAGATCGTAACCAAATTAGCAATCGTCAAAACAACTTTACTACTTTAAATGTATTTTTTCATGATGCTAAAACTAAAAATCTAGTAACAAAATAGTATAAAAAAATAAACTTATGAAGCTTTTTAAATTATTACCATTTCTTCTGCTTTTGTTCGTGTCTATATCTTATAGTCAGAAACAAACAAACAATTTAGATGTAAATAAAGAAGCAGTTATAGCTGTGATGAAGACATATAACGATGCAATTCAAAACTTAACAACTAAAGGTACAATCAAATTGTTTACTGATAATTCAGAAGTATTTGAATCTGGTGGTATTGAAGGTTCTTATTTACATTATGTAGAACATCATCTAGGTCCAGAATTAGAACATTTTAAAAGTTTTTCATTCTCAGATTATAAAATAGATGTACAGGTAGATGGCGCTTATGCATTTACTACTGAGACTTACATTTACACTATAGAAGTAAAACCGAATGACAAAGGAGAATCTAAAATCATTAAGAAAAAAGGAGTCGCTACATCAATTCTAAAAAATATAAATGGTGAATGGAAAATTAGTAAAACACATTCTTCTTCTAGAAATACAAAATAAGGAATTAATTTCTAAAAAAAACTGGGCAATGTACTTATACAGTTCTTTTAAATTGAAAAAAGGTCTTTAATAGATAGCACTTTGAAATCAACTATGAGGAAATAGAATTTTATTTTATAACAAATATGAACCAACTCAACCAAATAATCCAGCAATATAAAAACGATTCTGAAAGTGTCTACAATACATGGTTTGTGGATAATGATCAACGATTAAAAGCATTTCGTACCATTCGTCGTGGCGTTCTGCAGGTCATTGACGATATTAAAAATAAAACTTTTCCAAATGATTTTAAGGGAAGTAGTTTAGAATTTGTGTTGAGTTGTATCTCAGAACAAAAGCAAATTTTTGTAGGTGTGGCACATCCCTTTTATTGGAAACCAAAATTGCGTATCCCTGACATTTATGAAAACCAAAATAATAAAATTGCCTTCGGCCAATTTCTCGAGAACTGTATTAATGCAAAAAACGAAGAACAGGTTATAAAAGAAATAGTAAGATTAGACGAATTAAAAATAAAAGGTTTAGGTCCAGCAGTAGCAAGTATTTTATATTTCTTGCATCCAACTTGGTTTCCGCCATTCAATACAGCCATTCTTAATGGATTTAATTTTGTTTTCCAAGACAAAAAAAAGTTAGGCAGTTGGACAGAATATCTCAAAATTAGAGAAATAATTGTAGAAACGAACAGCAAACACAAAGCGGAACTATCCAACGATCTTGGTGCGATAGCTGGTTTGTGTTTTGAAATTGGCACTCAAAAAATGCTAATTGGGCACGATGATTATTTAAGTGAAGACGAACGAACAAAGTTTGAAAAAAACATTATAAAACGTCAGAAAGAAATTCAGGAAGAAAAAAAAGAAGTTACTCTTCACGACGAAATGCAATATCATTTATTAAAAATTGGCACTTCATTGGGTTACGATGTGACTCCTGCAAGTAATGATAAAAGTAAAGCATTCAACGGTCAAAGTTTTTCTTTTATTTCACTAAGCAAATTTCCCGAATTACCTACTGATAAGGATACACAAAAAACGATAAAATTAATTGATGTTCTTTGGTTTAAAAAAGGGACTAACCACATTATTGGAGCATTTGAAGTAGAGAAAAGTACTAGTATTTATTCTGGAATTTTACGTCTCTCTGATTTATATTTTAGTATTTCAAATGGAACAGAAGTCTTTTATATTATCATTCCTGATAGTAGGGAAAAAGATGTGATACTACAATTAAACAGACCCGTAATAAGAAATTCAAAAATGAATATCAAATACATTCTTTTTTCAGAATTGCGAACTCAATGTGATGCAATATGCAAGTTTGGTTCAGATTATTCCATAATGGAAAAAATTGCTAAATCAATTTAAAAAAATAAGAAGAGCTAATGATTAAAGGTAAAAAGGCAAAATGGATTAGAAAATCCCATCGCTATTTGGGAATATTTTTAGGACTTCAATTTTTAATGTGGACTATTAGTGGTATTTATTTTAGTTGGACCAACATTGATGATATTCATGGAGATCAATTTCATAAAAAGGGAATTGTTACTGAATCGTTTTCGGATTTAATAAGTCCTTCACATCTTGTACCTGCGACTACAGTACAAACCATCGAATTGAGAAACATCAACCAACAACCTTATTACTGGGTGAATGAAAAACTGCTTTATAATGCTAAAACCGGAGAATTAAAAAATGGCATTTCTAAAGAGGAAGCCATTGCAATTGCAGCTAAAAATATTATTTCGAGTGTAAAAGTGAAAGAGATTCAACTCATTACGAAAACTGGAAAACATCATGAATACAGAGAGCGATTGTTACCTGCTTATGTTATATCCTATAATGAACCTAATAATCTAAAAGTTTACATTTCCGTAAATGATGGTAAACTACAAACGATCAGACACCGCGATTGGAGGTGGTTTGATTTTTTATGGATGACACATACTATGGATTATGAAGGACGAGACAATATGAATAATATGGTATTGAGAATTTTTTCATTACTAGGATTGATTTCCGTTTTGAGTGGTTTTTTACTTTGGTATATCTCCTCATCTACTATTAGAAAAATTTGGAAGAAAATAAAAAAATAAATTTAAATTATGAGTACGCATTCCCTTTAAATACCTGAAGCTATTGATTTTACGGATAATATCTACAGACCTAGCAACAATCTGTTTCAAGGGATTTATAAGCAATGATTAAGAGTATCAAGATAAAATTAAAAATTAATATTTAGAATAAAAAATGAAAACAACTGTCACATGGCTCACGATTTTTTCAAAATCTATCGCCTTACAAACTAAAGGATTTTGTATTGCAATCCTTCTATTTCTGTTCTTATCAAACAGTGCATTTGCACAAAAAGTAGTTCGCTACGATCTTTATGTCAAAGATACCATTGTAAACTTTACGGGAAAACCCAAAAGAGCAATCGCTGTCAATGGACAAATTCCTATGCCTACTCTTACATTTACCGAAGGTGATATTGCAGAAATTTATGTACATAACGAATTGGATGAAGAAACTTCTCTTCATTGGCACGGCTTGTTTTTGCCTAATAAAGAAGATGGCGTTCCAAATGTGACACAAATGCCTATTCCTCCACATACCATACATAAGTATACATTTCCAATTATTCAACACGGAACGCATTGGTATCATAGCCATTCTGGATTACAGGAGCAAATCGGAATGTATGGTAATTTTGTAATGAATAAAAGAGCCGAAGACCCAACTTTTAGAAAAGGTATTGACAATTTACCAACTGTACCAATAGTATTGAGCGAATGGACAGATCTAAAACCCGAAAACGTACATCGGATGTTGCACAATGCAAACGATTATCCTGCCATTAAAAAGGGAACAACCCAAAGTTATGCAGAAGCTATAAAACAAGGCTATTTAGGCGTAAAATTAAAAAATGAATGGAAAAGAATGAACGCAATGGATGTAAGCGATGTCTTTTACGATAAAATTCTTATGAATGGTAAGCAAAGTACAGATGTTAAAAATATTGATGGAAAGCCTTTAAAAGGTGGTGATAAAGTACGTTTACGTATTTCAAATGGCGGAGCTTCATCCTATTTTTGGCTTACTTACGCTGGCGGGAAAATAACAGTAGTTGCAAACGATGGTAACGATGTTGAACCTGTAGAAGTAGACCGATTAATTATTGGTGTTTCTGAAACTTACGATATTGTTGTTACTATTCCTGCCGATAAAACTGCTTTTGAATTTCTAGCTACGACCGAAGATAGATTGTATTCAGCTTCTTATTTTATTGGAGACGGAATCAAACAACTTATCAAACCACTTCCCAAACTTAAATATTTTGAAGGTATGAAAATGATGAATGGGATGATGAAAATGAATGGCGATTTAGATGATATGGGTATGAAGATGTCTTATAATCAAATGGATATGAATGTGGTAATGTACCCGGAAATTACAGGAGAACAAAAAAAGAAAGGTGATGAAAAAATGAAGAATATGAAGATGACTGAAGGTGATTATAACAGTAATGCGCTATCGGATATCACAACATTAAATTATGCAATGTTGAAATCACCCACAAAAACTTCACTACCAAAGGATGCGCCAATAAGAGAATTAAAATTTGAATTAACAGGAAATATGAATCGCTATGTTTGGAGTTTAGACAACAAAGTAGTTTCTGAATCAGATAAAATATTAATTAAAAAAGGAGAAAATGTTCGCATCACAATTCACAATAACTCTATGATGCGTCATCCCATGCACTTACATGGTCATGATTTTAGACTTTTAAATGGTCAAGAAGATTATGCTCCTCTAAAAAACGTTGTCGATATCATGCCTATGGAAACCGATGTTTTTGAATTTAATGCTAATGTCGAAGGGGATTGGTTCTTTCATTGCCATATTTTATATCATATGATGAGCGGTATGGGCCGTGTTTTCTCTTATGAAAATCAAGCTCCAAATCCCGAAATTCCTAACCCAAAATTAGCACAGCGCAAACTATTTGCTGATGATAGAAAATTCCATTTGATGGCTGAAAATGATTTTGCTACAAATGGAAATGATGGAGAAGCGATGTATCAAAGCACCCGATGGAGTATCGGTACAGAATGGCGATTGGGTTACAACGACAAGCATGGATACGAAACTGAAACCCACATAGGTAGATACATAGGTAAAATGCAATGGATCATGCCATTTATAGGCTTTGATTGGAGGTATAGAAAAATGGGAATGGATGTACAGGAAAGTAATCTTTTTGGGCAAACTAATACCAAAGATAGACGAGCTCTTCTTAGTGCGGGTCTTAATTATACCTTACCGATGCTCATAATGGCACAAGCTGAAGTATTCACTGACGGAAATGTGCGCTTACAATTTGAACGAAAAGACATTCCTGTTTCAAAAAGATTACGAATGAATTTAATGTGGAATACCGATAAAGAATACATGGCAGGATTGAGATATATAGTAAAAAGGAACTTTGGAATTACTACCCATTATGATAGTGATATGGGTCTAGGGTTTGGAGCAAACTTGAATTATTAAAAATTAAAATTTACAACGAGAACAATTGATATGGGATAAAAGATGTTTTCAGTAATATAAAAAAGATAGAAAAAACGGATCTAAACGGCCTTAATACAAGTATTGAAAGTGTCACTAATATTGGCTATTACTTTCGAAGTGGAGGTAATTAAACGTGTAAGAAAATTACCCAAAATTCGACATTACTTTTAAATTTCAAACTTCTATCCGAGGCCAGTTAAGTTCTGTGAAAATAAAAATTCGAACTATTTTACATAACAAAATGATGTCATAAATGAAGCTCTATATTAAAAACATGGTTTGCGGCCGTTGTGAATTAGCAATTATAACTGAATTGAAAAAAATGAAGTTTACTGTTATTTCGATAGTATTAGGGGAAGTCGAAATTGCTAATAATTTGGACGAAAGTCAAATAAAAACACTATCAAAAAACCTTAAAATAATTGGTTTCGAACTGTTAGATGACAAGCAAAATAGGACAGTTGAAAGAATCAAAAGTTTAATCATTGATATAATACACTATAAAAAGGAGCTACTGAAAAGTAATTTATCAAACTATCTAACCTCCGATTTAGGGCAGGATTACAGTACATTAAGTAAATTATTTTCAAAAAATGAAGGGTTGACAATTGAGCATTATTTTATTGCCCAAAAAATTGAATTAGTAAAAGAGCTATTAATCAATAACGATATGACGTTAGGTCAAATTGCAATTCAGCTTAATTATAGTAGTACAGCGCATTTAAGCAATCAATTCAAGAAAACTACTGGTATAACCCCTACTCAGTTCAAGAAGCTAAAAGTGTTAATAGTTAAAAATGATCTATAACTTACTAATTATACAAAGCTTAGCCAAAATTGTGTAACACAAAAAAGTAGATTTATTACGATATTTGTATAAGTAATCTTAAATAATAAAAAAATGAAACACTCTTATAAAATTACCGGAATGAGTTGCAATGGATGTCGTACTAAAGTAGAAACTACATTGAATGCTATAAGTGGCTTGGAGGCTGTTGTTACTTTGGAACCAGCAGAAGCCCAAATCACAATGGAAAAGCATATTCCTACTTCACAGATGCAGGAAGCTTTGACTAAGGCTGGAAATTACGGTATTGAAATGGCAAATTCTAATGGCACAATCCAGGAAACTTTGGAAAAGCCAAAAGAAAAATCTAGTTGTTGCAATACCAAAAAATAACAAAACACTCTAAAATGTAGAGCTGAAAATAATATGCTTTTAGCCTTACTATTCTTGTTGTAAGATCGTAACCTACACATCAAAAGAGCCATTAAAAAGGTTTTAGATCTATTTAAAAAGAATGAATAAAAATTTTAAATGATGAATAAAGATCTTACAACTATAGTACTACTTCCATGAGTAGGTTTGAGGGTAAGATTAATTTAAAAAAATAATATAATGAAGAGTTTTAAATATACAGCACTGTTAGTTTTGATTGTTTCCCAATCTATTTTCAGCCAGACAATAGAAGGTAATGTTGACAATAGTCCAGTAAAAGAATATACACTTACGATTAGAGAAGAAGCAGTGAATAAAGCTGGGGTATCCGTAAATGGAATGACAATAAATGGAACTATTCCTGGTCCTATATTGGAATTTACTGAAGGTGAATATGCAGTCATTTATGTTAAAAATGAAATGAAAAAAGAAACATCTATCCATTGGCACGGACTTATACTACCTAATTTTTACGATGGTGTACCTTATTTAACCACTCCACCAATTAAACCAGGTCAAACCCTTAAATATGAATTTCCTATTAAACAATCTGGAACCTATTGGTATCATTCACATACCATGCTACAAGAACAGAGCGGTGTATATGGCTCTATTGTAATAAAGCCGAAAGAGAAAACATTAGAGTATAATAAGGAACTTGTTTTAATGCTTTCTGACTGGACTAATGAAAAACCGATGAATGTTTTACGAAATTTAAAACGAGGTAATGAGTGGTATAGCATCAGAAAAGGTACTTCAACACCTCTTAACAAAGTGATTGCAAGAGGAGCTTTTGGTGCCCAATTAAAATTTTGGAAGCAGCGCATGGAAGGCGCTGATATTGCTGACGTATATTACCCTGCCTTCCTCATCAATGGTGAAGAAAAAACTGATTACCCGCAATTTAAACCCGGAGACAAAGTTCGTTTAAGAATAATTGATGGTGGAGCTTCAACGTCATTTTGGATGACATTTGGAGCAGGGGATCCAATCTTGGTTTCTTCCGACGGTCTCGACGTTGTACCGGTTAAAAAGAATAAAACTTTTATTGGTATTGCAGAAACATATGATTTCATTGTAACTATTCCAAAAGAAGGGAAAATAGAATTTAAAATTACGGCACAAGATGGTTCTGGAACAGCATCTGCATTCCTTGGTTCTGGAAAAGTATTGCCTGCAGAAACAATCCCAAAACTCGATAAGATTGGGATGATGCAAAAAATAGCAAAAATGGATATGAAAATGGGCGCTCATGCTCTAAAATTCAGACCAAAAAAAGACGAACGTTTCCAGATGAAAAAAGAATACGGCATGCAAATGAAAGGGATGAAGATGGACGACATGAATCAAAAGCAAATGGATATGCCAATGGATTCTGCAAAGAAAGGAATGAAAATGGACGACATGAGCCAAAAGCAAATGGATATGCCAATGGATTCTACGATGAAAGGAATGAAAATGGATCATTCCAATATGAAAGGGATGAAAATGGACGACATGAGCCAAAAGCAAATGGATATCCCAAAGGGTTCAACAATGAAAGGAATGAAAATGGATCATTCCAATATGAAAGGGATGAAGATGGAAGACATGAATCAGAAGCAAATGGATACGGCAACGGATTCTACAAAGAAGGAAATGAAAATGGATCATTCGCAAATGAAAGGAATGAAGATGGACGAAATGAATCAGAAGCAAATGGATATGGCAACGGATTCTACAATGAAAGGAATGGATTTGTTTTCAGAATATAATTATGACTATCTAAAATCCCCACAGAAAACATCCTATGATAAAAGTATTCCTGTAACAGAAATTTTGTTAAACCTTACAGGCAACATGAATCGTTACATCTGGAGTATGAATGGTGTACCACTGTCTGAAACAGATAAAATTAATATTAAGGGAAATCAAGTAACTAGAATAACACTCAACAATTTAACAATGATGCATCACCCTATGCATTTACATGGTCACTTTTTTAGAGTAATTAATAAAAATGGCGAATATTCACCTCTAAAACATACAGTCAATGTACCGCCAATGCAGGAAGTAACAATTGAATTTTACGGTAGCGAATACGGCGACTGGTTTTTCCATTGTCACATATTATATCATATGATGGGTGGAATGGCTAGGGTTATAAGCTATGATACACCTCGAGATGTAAGAATGAAAGGATATCCAGTAGCAGACCTAATAGCAGAAACAAATAAGTACTATACTTGGGGAATGGTCGACGTAGCATCGAACTTTACAGCTATTAATGTTGTAAGTTCCAATATTAGAAACCAATTCAATGCCTCCTTTGAGTACGGATGGAACAAAAATCTAGAAGGAGAACTAACATATGAATACTATTTACATGATTATTTACGTGTCTTTGGAGGTGTAAACATAGAAAATGAAACTCGTAAAAGTTTAGATAAGTTTAATACAACGGCAGTTGTTGGTCTTCGCTATCTAACACCTTATTTATTTGCACTCGATGCGCGAATTGATAATGAATTGAGACCTAGAATTTCGCTAGGAAGAAGCATCATGCTTTTTCCAAAATTTTCAGTTTTTGGATACTATGAATATCAAATAGATTTAGGTCTTGTAAATAATTTACCAATCAACAAGGACTTCGTTCCAGAAACTGTTTGGAGTGCAGGAGCAGAATACTTTATATCAAGAAACATATCCTTGATGGGAAGTTACGACAATCGCTACGGTGCTGGTGGTGGACTTTCTGTACGTTTCTAATTTTATACAAAATACTTATAACTCTAAGTAAATGAAAATTTTAAAAAAGAAAGAGTAAGGTCAAACAGCCTATTGAAAAAAACCGAGTTAAAAATCTCTAGTGGTGATTCTATAATAATATCATAATTTAAAAATCTAATTGATTATTATATTAGCAATTAACTATAAAAACAACAAAATATGGAAAAAGATAACATGCAATCAAAGAATAATCCTTATCAAAAATTTGCCATAATTATGGCGGTTTCATTCGTAATCATGTATTCAGTAATGTTTTTAAATGTGGAGGCATTTAGTCACATTTTTAATAGTATTACCCGTTTTTACATGACCACTTTAATGATTGCTGCAATGGCAATTACTATGCTATTATTCATGTGGAAGATGTATCCAAATCGTAAAATTAATCTAGGAATAATTGCCTTTTCCGCTATGACTTTTTTTGGAACATTGTATTTACTGAGAACTCAAACTTTTATTGGAGATATACAATATATGAAGGCAATGATTCCACATCATTCATCAGCAATTATGACCAGTAGTAATGTAGATTTTAAAGATCCTGCAGTCAAAAAATTAGCTGAAGAGATCATCATTGCTCAAGAAAAAGAAATCAAACAGATGAACGATATGATTGATCGTTTACAAGATAAAGAGTAATAGTGAAGATATATATTAAAAATATGGTTTGTTATCGATGTAAATTGATGGTGAAATCAGAGTTAGAAAAAGTTGGACTTCACCCTGTATTTATCGAAATGGGAGAAATTACTATTAAAGAAGATTCTATTGATAAAGTTAAAGCCGAATTGATTAAAAATTTAGAATCAATGGGACTTGAACTTATGGACGATAAAAGAAGCCAAACAATTGAAAAAATAAAAACGTTAATTTTAGAGGTACTAAATCAGCCAGAAGCATTTTTAAAAATAAATTTATCAAACTACCTCAGCGAAAATTTAAATCAAAATTCTCACTATTTAAGTAATCTTTTTACAGATGCAAATGGAATAACAATTGAACATTATTTTATTACTCAAAAAATAGAACATGCCAAAGAATTATTAATTTATAACGAACATTCATTAAGTGAAATTGCCTATCAACTTAACTACAGTAGTGTAGCTCATTTAAGTAAGCAGTTTAAAAAGTTACAGGATTAACTGCTACTAACTTTAAAAAAATAAAAATATCAGAAGTATAATGACTTTGATAATCTGTAAATTATACTAAAACAATACAAAATTATACTATATAAACAATTGTTAAATTTATAGTTTTACATGGTAACATAATTGTTAGAAATAACAATATAAGTGCTAAATCATGAAAATTTCAAAAGAATATATTACTACTTGTTTAACTTGTCGTATTGTGTATAATGGTTATTCCATATCACTTATTGAAATCAATAGTGAAATTTCATCAAAAAGTAAAACACTTTGCCTTAATTCCACTGGTAGCAACAAAATATTAAGAATTAATTAAAAGTAAGAAAAACATTTTATGTTGTTCTTACTTTTTTTTTGTTCTTGATTGAAAGGAGACACACCTTTAAAAGGCACTAATTGTGAATTATACAAAGTAGCGATATAAAAATATTTGGGTCTGGCGGAACATCTAAATAATGAGTATTGAGTATTGAAAATAAGATAGTTAACATTAAAAAGATAGTGTTTCTAAACCTGATAAATATCATATTAATTATAATGTTTCCGTTGTAAATTTGAATACATTAGAACAAAGAATCCCTGTCTAAGCACTATTAATATATAAGTTACGTATTTATTTTGGAAAGGAAAAATAATTATTTCCACCAGGATCGAGAGCATCAAGAACACAGTAAATAAATGCCTATCATCTAAAAAACTAAAATCAATGAAACAAAATTTCAAATAAATGGAATCGGTTGTGGTGGATGTGTTGCAAGGGTCAAGAAGACTCTAGAATGATATCCTAGCATCGAAAAAGTAGAGATTGCCCTGATACCTAAAGGAGATATCTTAATCACGATGAATGAAGCTCTTTCAGTTGAGGAACTACAAGAGCAACTTGACGAACTAAATGGCTATACCATTTCAGCAATAAGTGAATAACAACTTAAAAAAATAAAATTATGCATGATTACAGCGCAAATTATGGAGGAATGCACCTAATATGGTGGATTATATGGATGTTTTTTTTAATATGGATTTTCTTTGTTCCAGCGGATATACCTTATCAAAAATCGAAGAAGGAAAGCCCATTAGACATTTTAAAAAGACGATTTGCGAATGGTGAATTATCTAAAGAAGAATTTCAAGAATCAAAAAAGATTTTAGACTCTGACAATTAATTGAAAACCAAATGAAAATAATTATAGCAACCGATGATTCCCCGTTTAGCATGAACATGATCAATGATTTTGCAAATAGACCTTTGCCGGCAGATACAAAAGTGAAAATTATTTCAGTTTATGAAAAGGCACCTTATATGTATAGGGCGCCAATGGGTGTTTTGATGGAACAGTATGCCACTGCCGATGCAAATTCATTAAAATTTGCTAAAAATGCTATAGAAAAAGCAGCGATTAGCATCAAGAATCAAAACCCAGAACTTTCAATTATAACGGCTGCAATTGAGGGTATTCCGAAAAAAGTTATAGTCGATGAAGCTGAAGCATTTGATGCCGATTTAATCATTATTGGTTCACATGGTTACGGCGCAATTGACCGATTTTTGTTAGGATCAGTTTCGCAATCAGTCGCATTGCATGCAAAATGTTCTGTAGAAATTGTACGCAAAAAAATTAAATAATTCTAATCGTTCGCATTCAAAATAATAAATAATTAAAAATAAAACACCATGAAAACACTACAAAAATTTGCATTCGCATTCGGATTAATTGGACTATTGTATTCCTGTCAGTCAACGAATCAAGTACTCTCAAAATCAGATAAGAGAGCTGAAATTATAAATACTATCGCAAATGACGAAACGATGTCAAAAGAGATGATGGGCGCGCTGATGAACAGCAAAAGTGGTAAAATGATGATGATGAAAGAGCATCATGCCAAGATGATGGAAATGATGAAAGAAGATCCAAAAATGATGAAAAGCATGATGCCCGATATGATGGCAATGATGAAAAAGGACCCAGAGATGATGAAAAATATGATGGCAGACATGATGAAGAATACGCCAGAAATGATGGGTATGATGAAAGATAAACCAGAAATGATGAAAATGATGATGCCGGAAATGATGAAAACGATGAAGGACAATCCAGATATGATGAAAGACATGATGTCAGAAATGATGGAAAAAGCAAAAAATGATGATGCTATGATGTCTGGAATGTGTAAATCTATGATGGAAAACGACAAAATGATGAATATGATGGAGAAAATGAAGTCCGCAAAAATGGATAAGAGTAAGATGAAAGAAATGGATAAAAAAACGGAAAAGAAAGAAGATCATAAGGCACATCATTAATATTTTATCCTAAACATTATAAGATTATGAATGAGCATGAAATGAATAGAGAAATGTCTATGAATAACATTCATTCATGGGAACTCATTTATATTGGTGGGTAGCAATACTAGTTATTGCACTTATAGCAGTAATGGTTCTTCGCCAGTATAGAAAAATAAAATAATAGAAGAATTTCTTAAAGCAGAAAATTATTAATTAATCAACAATCTAAATCTTACATTATGAAAACAACAGTAATTATTTTTTCAGTAATTGGTATGCTTACTATCGGCAGTTGTACCCAAAAAACAGACAGTAAGGCAACCTTAGACAACCCCGATTCAAGGAAGGAACTTTTTAGTACTATTGCAGGTGATCACGATTTAATGACTGAGTTCATGGGAAACATGCAAAGTAATCCAGATGCCATGCAAATGATGCAAGAGAATAAAATGATGTTGGGGTCGATGATGAATGAAAGCGGTATGAAAATGATGATGCAGGATAGCACAATGTCCAACAATTTATCACACGGAATGATGGGTGACTCAGTAATGATGGAATCGATGATGAGTGAAATGATGAAAGACCCTAAGATAATGCAGTCAATGATGCAAATGATGCAACAAGGAGGAATGATGAGCAAAGACTGCATGCAGTCTAGCGTTAAAATGATGGGAACTATGGGTTTAAAAGGAATGAATTCGAAGAATATGAATGGTATGACGAGCGAAAAAAAATAAATGTTTTTTAATTTAAAATTATGGGACACTACGGAGGCATGCATTTTATCTGGTGGATACTAGGTTTTATCATTTTTATTTTCATTTTTAGAAAGCCATTTTACAGCCGCTATCAAAAAAAACAAAATCCATTGGATATTTTAAAAACACGATTTGCGAATGGAGAACTGTCTAAAGAAAAATTTGAAGAATCAAAAAAGATTATAAACGCAGATATTAATTTAAATCCTTAAAATTATGTTTCGATTAAACGTAAAAAAAATGGGGTTTGCAACCGGATTAACGGGAGCACTACTTTATTTGGGTTGTATGATTGTCATGTTAACTGCAGGAAAAGAAGGAAGCATCAAGTTTTTCAACAACCTTTTACATGGTTTGGATACTTCCAATATAATAAGAATGGACGTACCATTATTAGAAGCCTTTTTCGGAATCATACAGACCTTTATTTTAGGTTGGCTTTTAGGAGCTTGCATTGCAGCTATCTATAATGTTCAGATTAATATAAAAAATAGGAACGTAATTTAATACCTACGTGATTAGTTTGATTTATAACATTGCTCTAGCGTTTAGTAAGTTATTAAGCATGATAGTAAATCACAGCAACAAATCGTTTATATATGAAAAACACCACAGTACAAAACAATAAGCTTTCACTAGTAGGTTCAATATCTCTTGGCACGGGTGCAATGATAGGTGCTGGAATATTTGTCCTTATGGGTCAAATGGCAGAGCTGGTGGGAGATTTATTTCCAATTGTTTTTATAGCAGGTGCCATTGTCGTGGGTTTCAGTGCCTATTCTTATGTGAAGTTCTCAAGCGCTTTTCCTTCCTCAGGTGGTGTAGTTAAATTTTTAAATAAATCCTATGGCCCAGGAACTACAACAGGCGTGTTTTCTTTATTGATGTATGTCTCAATGGTGGTTTCTCAGAGTTTGGTAGCAGGTACTTTCGCAGCTTATACGCTTCGGTTATTCCCAGAACGTTTTGCTGGTTACGCTACTATTCTTGGCATTCTACTTTTGGTTACGGTATATATCGTGAATATTTTAGGAAACAAAGTCATTGGAACAACAGCAACCTTTACTGCAGCCATAAAAATACTTGGTATCGCATTACTGGCAATTGCAGGCCTTTTAGCCTCTGGTTTTGCAAATATTACTGGAAATTATATCCCTACAAACACTGAAGCGCTGCCACAGGGAGTTGGTTTTGTTGCAGCATTGGCATTGGCAATACTAGCTTTTAAAGGGTTCACTACTATTACAAATCAAGGAGGAGATATTAAAGATCCTCACAAGAATCTAGGGCGATCTATCGTTTATTCTATTGTTATCTGTACTTTGATTTATGTAGCACTTGCTCTTGCTGTTGCAGGAGGGTTGAGCATAACGGAAATAATTAAAGCTAAGGATTATGCATTAGCGGCCGCTGCAAAACCGGTATTCGGGGAATGGGGTTCTTGGATTACCATCGCAATCGCAATCGTTGCTACTTTTTCAGGTGTAATAGCTAGTGTATTTTCAGCCTCTCGCCTATTAGATATGTTGAGTAATATGAAACAGGTACCATCCTTAAATAAAATAGGTAACTTTAAAAACCCCGCACTCCTATTCACGGTTTCCCTTGCTATTTTGCTAACTATGTTATTCGATTTGACAAGAATCGCTTCTATTGGAGTTATTTTTTATCTTATTATGGATATTGCTATTCATTGGGGCCTTTTTCGGCATCTTAAAAAGGAAGTAGATTTCCATCCGATTATACCCTTAATAGCAATTATTATGGATGCTGTGGTTCTTTCAGCTTTCCTTTATGTAAAATACATTAACGATCCGTTAGTACTTATAGTCGCGGCAATCGGAATTATATTAATACTTATCTCGGAACGTTTTTTTATGATTTCACATGCCGATGAAGACGGGAATATGCCGATGGGAATGGAAACAAATAATAACAAAACATAATTAATTTAAAATAAAATTACATGAAAAATATAGCAGTTATTGGATATGGAGTTATTGGAAAAAGAGTTGCGGATGCCATTAACGCACAAGATGATATGAAACTCATAGGTGTTTGTGATGTCATTAGTGATTGGCGCATTCAAAATGCCGTTAGAAAAAGCTACTCTATTTATGCCGCGACCGCAGATGCCGCAATATCCATGAAGGCTGCTGGCATTTCCGTAAAAGGGGATATGACTGAACTTCTCTCCAAAGTAGATCTTGTGGTAGATTGTACTCCTAAGAACATAGCGGCAAAAAATGTTGAAATCTATAAAAACAAAGGAATCAAATTTATTGTTCAAGGTGGCGAAAAACACGAAACTACTGGTCATTCTTTTAGTTCTGAAAACAATTACAAATCAGCAATTAATTTAAACGCTACAAGAGTAGTTTCTTGTAACACCACTTCCATATTAAGAACATTGAGTGCCTTAAAAAAAGTGGGGTTATTAGAATATGCTAGAGGAACACTTTTAAGAAGAGCTACAGACCCATGGGAAAGTCATTTAGGTGGTATTATGAACACGATGGTACCCGAAAGAGACATACCGAGCCACCAAGGTCCCGACACCCAAAGTGTTGACCCTGATTTAAACGTTATTACTTCTGCAGTAAAAGTGCCAGAAACCTTGAGCCATATGCATTATTGGAACGTGAAATTAAAAAAACAAACTACAAAGGAAGAGGTACTAGAGGCTTTCAAGAAATCTAGTAGAATTAAACTAATTCATTACGACCAAGGTTTAGTTTCGAACAATACCATTAAGGAAATGTTTCTAGATATGGGACGCCCGTGGGGCGATATGTATGAAGTGGCACTATGGGAAGATATGCTGAAAGTTGTGGGCGATGAGTTATTCTATGCTTATGTGGTGGACAACCAAGCGATTGTCATACCTGAAACTATCGATGCCATTAGAGCACTTACAGGAATTGAAATCGATGCAGATAAATCCATTGCTAAAACAAATGAAAGTTTAGGAATTCATTAAATTTTTTTAAAATGAAAACAGAAAAAAACATATCAGAAATTTTAGGCGATAAAGCAGATTATTATTTGGATTACGTTTGTGAAAAGATCACAAAAGACCAGTTGCAAACACCAAGTAAAAATAGTCTCGATAAAGTATTTGTAAATAGTAACAGAAATCCACAAGTACTTCGCAGTTTATCCCAATTATACAACCACGGAAATTTGGGAGGTACTGGATATTTAAGTATCCTTCCTGTCGACCAAGGTGTTGAGCATAGTGCTGCCTTTTCATTTTATAAAAACCCAGACTATTTTGACCCTGAAAATATTATAAAACTTGCTATCGAAGGAGGCTGTAATGCAGTAGCTTCCACTTTTGGGGTTTTGGGATTGAACGCAAGAAAATATGCCCATAAAATACCATTCATTGTAAAAATCAACCATAACGAACTCCTTACTTACCCCACTAAATATGACCAAACACTATTTGGTAAGGTCAAGGCAGCTTGGGATATGGGAGCTGTAGCAGTAGGTGCAACCATCTATTTTGGTTCAGAGGAAAGTAGCAGACAACTTAAAGAAATTGCCGAAGCGTTTGAAGAAGCCCACAATTTAGGCATGGTCACTATTTTATGGTGTTATCTACGAAATGATTCGTTTAAAAAAGGCACTGTTGATTATCATGCTTCAGCAGATTTAACAGGACAAGCGAATTATCTGGGTGTAACCATTCAGGCAGATATAATCAAACAAAAGTTGCCAACTAATAATTTTGGTTTTAAAGAAATTGGTTTTGGTAAATATGATGATGAAATGTATGAAACATTGACTACCAATCATCCTATTGACTTGTGCCGTTTACAAGTAGCAAATTGCTACATGGGAAAAATTGGGTTAATCAATTCAGGTGGTGGTTCCGAGGGTGATTCCGATTTGATGGAAGCAGTAACAACGGCAGTAATCAATAAAAGAGCCGGTGGTTCTGGTTTGATTTTAGGTCGAAAAGCATTTCAACGGCCTTTTAAAGAAGGTGTTGATTTATTGAATACGCTACAAAGTGTATATCTGGAACAGAAAATAACAGTAGCATAGATCATATTAGAGAAAGCTTAATTCCGCTTTCAACCCTTTTAAAGCCTAAAACCTCAGCTTGAGAAAAATAGTCTACGTGAAAAATAATGTTTTAATATAATAATATCCCTTTGTTGTAATTATTAAAAACGTCATTTCGTGTGTCTTTCAGTCGAAAATTACTCATACTGACGAAAAATAATTCTTAAAAAAATAATTCCGCCCAGCGGGTTAATACTCTTTAAAAATGGAAAACACAATCAACATAGTTAAGCACTCAGGAGATATCGTGGCATTTGATGTTGAAAAATTAATCAAGTCCTTACAACGCTCTGAGGCAAATGAAGAACTGATTCAGCAGATTGTCCAGCAGGTTAAGGCATCGCTTTATGAAGGCATCACTACTAAGAAAATCTATAAAATGGCATTTAAAATATTAAAAAGTAAAGCAAGAGTAAGTGCCTCTCGATATAAGCTGAAAAAAGCGATTATGGAGCTAGGGCCTTCCGGTTTTCCATTTGAAAAATTTGCTGGTGCTATATTAAAAAATGAAGGTTTTGATACAAAAGTAGGCGTCATCGTTCAAGGACAATGCGTTCAACATGAAGTGGATGTAGTAGCAATAAAAGAAAACAAACAGTATATGGTAGAATGCAAATACCATAGCGATCAAGGACGGTTTTGCAACGTAAAAATTCCATTATACATACAATCCAGGTTTTTAGATGTAAAGGAAAAATGGGAAAAACAAAAAGGTCACGAAACAGTATTTCATCAAGGTTGGGTCTTTACAAACACTCGCTTTACCACTGATGCCATACAATATGGAAAATGTGTTGGATTGATGTTGCTTAGTTGGGATTACCCTTATGACAATAGCCTAAAACAGAGAATTGACAAAGCAGGTTTACATCCGTTAACCGCTTTGACTACGCTGACAAAAGCGGAAAAAAGAAAATTATTGGATAAAGATATTGTGTTGTGCAAGGAGGTTTATGAAAACTCATATCTACTGGAAGAAATAGGAATTGATAAACTACGGCAAAAGAAGATTCTGGATGACTCTCTGGAATTATGTAACGAACATTAAAAACTAAGAAATCATGGAAAATAAAAGTATTAAAATTCACTTTTTAGGAGCTGCAGGAACAGTGACTGGCTCTAAATATTTAGTGGACACAGGTGACAAAAAAATATTAATCGATTGTGGCCTTTTTCAAGGTCTTAAAGAACTGCGTCTCAAAAATTGGGAATATCCACCAGTCAACGTGTCAGATATTGATATTGTCCTACTAACGCATGGTCACATGGATCATACAGGGTATTTACCAAGATTGGTTAAGCAAGGCTTCAACGGCCCCATTTATGGCACTAATCCTACCTTGGATATTGCAAAAATTATACTTAATGATAGTGCTAAAATTCAAGAACAGGATGCCGAACGCGCCAATAAAGAAGGTTATTCAAAACATAGTCCAGCAGAACCATTATACGATTTAAAGGATGTGGAAAAAACAATTCCTCATTTTAAGAGCGTTCCACAATCACAATGGATTCCATTATTTGATGGCATAAAAGCTAGATTTCAATACAACGGACATATTATAGGTGCTACATTTATAGAATTGGATATACGTGGAAAGCGTTTTGTCTTTTCTGGAGATGTTGGAAGAACAAATGATTTACTGTTGTATTCCCCTTTGAAACCAAAAAAAGCGGATGTACTTTTCATAGAATCTACCTATGGAGGTCGTTTTCATCAAGAGGAACTGGAAGCCATTCCACAAATTGAAAAATTGGTCAATGATACCATCAAAAGAGGTGGTAGTCTATTTGTACCCAGTTTTTCAGTAGAACGTGCCCAGTTGATGATGTTTGTTTTTTGGAAATTGCTTAAAGAAAATAAAATTCCTAAAGTACAAATGATAATGGATAGTCCTATGGGTGCTAATGTATTGGAACTATTTCATCGCACAAAAGATTGGCATAAGTTAGAAGACAACGAATGTGATGAAATGTGTTCTCATTTTACAGTAGTAAGCAGTTATCGAGAAACTATGGAATTACGAACAGATAATAAACCAAAAATCGTAATCGCAGGAAGTGGAATGCTTACTGGTGGAAGAATGCTCAACTATCTGGAAACGCAAGCTCAAAATCCTGATAACACCTTACTTTTTATAGGTTATCAAGCCGAAGGAACTCGTGGAAGAAAATTATTAGAAGGTGAAAAAGAATTAAAAGTGTATGGAAAATGGGTGCCTTTCAAAATGCAAGTGGCTGAAATTGAAGGACTATCAGCACACGCAGACCATACAGAATTAATAGATTGGATGAGTAAAATAAAAAGTAAACCCGAACGAATTTTTATTGTTCATGGGGAGAAAGAAGGTGCGGAAGCACTACAGAAAGGAATAAAAGAAACCTATGGTTGGGATGCTGAAATACCTCAACTATATAGTGTTGAAGAAGTGTAATATTAAAATAGATCTAATATGATGAATAGCAAAACGACTAGTTCAGCTCAGAAAAATTGGTATGTTGTTACTGGCGGCCCTAGTACAGGTAAAACAACGGTAATTGATTTACTTCAAAAAGAAGGATATGATACTACAATAGAACACGCTAGACATTACATCGATACTATGCGAAATGAAGGTCATTCAGTTGAAGAAATTAGAAATAACAAAAGAAAATTTCAATTAGGAGTTTTAGACATGCAAATGGAACAAGAAGCTTCAATTAAAACAAAAGATATTGTTTTTTTGGATAGAGCCATTCCAGATGCTTTGGCCTACTATCAATTTTTGGGACTAGATTATGATGAAAAATTAATAAAGGCAATAAAAGAAATCTACTATAAAAAAATTTTTATTTTAGACAGACTACCTTTTACAAAAGACTATGCAAGAACAGAAAATGAAAATGATCAAAAAAAGATTCACCAGTTAATAATTAATGTTTATACCGAACTTGGTCTTCCAATTGTTTTTGTTCCTGTTTTGCCTCCTTTGGAAAGGGTACAATTTATTTTAAAAAATTTATAAAAAAATGTCAAATAGTATTAAGATACAAAATTATATTCCTAAACTAATTGTACCCTATTTGTTCCTTTTCATATTATTTAGCTGGGTAAGTGCAGAATCTCAAAATAATATGTTTGTAAATCAAATAGAAGGTCGGACTATTGTAAGAGAAAATTTTAATGAGAAAGGTGTTTTTCTAAATAAGCAACTTTTTGAAGCTGGAAAAATCACTAAAAAAAAGGATTATTATGAAATAAAAGTAACAACCACTTTGTATGATAAAAATAAAATGATAAAAGAAAAATACACTACAACATATAAATGCGAACCAGAAAAGTTTAGTATTGTCTTATTTGTTTTTCCTTTTGCAAACCCAAAATCAAAAGAAACCGAAATCAGTACAAAATCAATAAATTTTAAAGAATTGTACAATATTAAAAAACTAGAGAATGTTGATTTAGACATAAATTTTGATTCAGGTTTAATGAATTTTTTTGGTTCAAAAAGCACTATAAAAATCTACGACAGAAAAAAAGAAATTAATAATAGAAGTTTAAGTATAACATCCAAAATAAGTATCAAAGCGTATGCTTTTGGTATAAGAATAAAACAATTAAATTATTTATTAACTGAAAATTTAAATTCAAACGGTTTACTCACCTATCAAAAGTTTATAGAAAATGATGGAAGTTACTTCACAATGCTATATAAATAAATAAAATGAAAAATTACGACACACTTTCAGAGGCAATTAATGATTTAATACGTAACGGTTATACCTACGATTTTAATTTACATCAGGATTGTATTAAATGTGCTTCTATTTCTATTGAAATTCATCCAGAAGATTTTGAGGTAGATGAATTTTATCGATTTGAAGGCATGAGTAGTACAGACGACAACAGTATTTTATATGCGATTTCATCTAAAAATGGAATTAAGGGTTTATTAGTAGATGCCTACGGAATGTACAGTGAAAACTTGAATGAAAAAATGATAAAAAAACTCAAGATAAAACATTAAATGAATAATTTAATATTTATTCGGGTACGACAACGATAAACTAACTCTTATAATAAGTGAACCTTTAAAGAAACTTAACCTTAAATATCCAAGTAACAATAGCACAAAAAGACAGTAATATGGAAAATCACAAAGAGCACGAAAATAAAGAAATAGAGCACTCAAAAATGGACATGACCAAAGAGGAACATGCGAAGATGGATCACTCAAAGATGGATCATAGTAGTATTCCAATGGGAATGGCAGGTCACGATCACCATAAAATGATGATTGAAGATTTCAAAAAACGCTTCTGGTTAGTAATCGTACTAACGATCCCGATCTTGATTATATCTCCTATGATACAGGACTTACTTGGATATCATTTTTTACTTCCTGGTAATTCTTATATCCTATTTGCTCTTTCATCCATCGTTTATTTTTATGGGGGCTGGCCTTTTTTAAAAGGCTTTGTAGGAGAAATAAAAAAAGGAGCCCCTGGAATGATGACTTTGATAGCAATGGCCATAAGTGTTGCCTATTTTTATAGCTCTGCAACAGTTTTTGGCTTAAAGGGCGTAGACTTCTTTTGGGAACTCGCCACGCTTATAGCTATAATGCTCTTGGGGCATTGGATCGAAATGAAAAGCGTACTAGGAGCATCTAAAGCATTACAGCTTTTAGTGAGCATGATGCCTGCGGAAGCACATAAAGTAAATGGGGATAAAATTGAAGATATTTCTCTTGATAAATTATTGAAAGACGATGTGATTCTAATAAAACCTGGTGAAAAAGTTCCTGCTGATGGGATAATTACTGAAGGTACAAGTTATTTAAATGAATCAATGCTAACTGGAGAGTCAAAACCAGTTAAAAAAGAAGTGACCAATAAAGTTATTGGTGGCTCGGTAAATGGGAATAGCACTATAAAAGTTAAAGTTGAACACACCGGTAAAGACAGCTATCTTAACAAAGTGATTAAGATGGTTGAAGAGGCACAAAAGACAAAGTCAAAAATGCAAAACTTGTCTGATAGAGCCGCAAAATGGCTAACCTATATTGCTTTAGCTATCGGATTTGGTACTCTAGCGACTTGGCTTCTTTTAGGATTTCCTTTTGTTTTTGCTTTAGAAAGAATGGTTACCGTAATGGTAATTGCTTGTCCACACGCACTTGGTCTTGCTATACCTCTGGTTGTAGCGATATCTACAGCAGTTTCGGCTCAAAATGGTTTATTAATTCGAAATAGAACAGCATTCGAAGAATCTCGCAAAATATCTGCAATTCTTTTTGATAAAACAGGAACTTTAACCAAAGGTGATTTTGGGGTTACAAGAATCGAGTCTGTAGATAAAAATTATAATTCAGACGAAGTTTTAAGACTGTCCAGCGCTTTAGAACAAAGTTCAGAACATCCAATTGCAGTTGGAATTATTAAAAAAGTAAAGGAGAATAACATCGTAATTCCTAAACTTGAAAAATTTACTGCTATTACAGGTAAAGGAGTAGAAGCAATAGTTGAAGGAAAAGACGTAAAAGTGGTAAGTCCAGGATTTTTGCGTGAAAACAATATTTCAATTCCAGAAGATGCTTATAGTGATGCTGCAGAAACAGTAGTCTTTATTCTAATTGATAGTAAGCTAATAGGTTTTATTGCTTTAGCAGATGAAATCAGACCAGAATCTGCAGAAGCGATTAGAATTTTTAAAAAGAACAATATTAAGGTATTAATGGCTACAGGCGATAATGAAAAAACGGCAAAAGCGGTAAGTGATAAACTAGGTTTAGATGGTTATTATGCCGAAGTATTGCCACATCAAAAAGTTGAAATTATTAAAGAACTTCAAAGTAAAGGAGAATTTGTCGCCATGACAGGTGATGGTGTAAATGATGCCCCTGCCCTAGCGCAAGCCAATGTAGGAATTGCAGTAGGTTCTGGTACGGATGTGGCTGCCGAAACTGCTGATATCATCCTGGTGAATAGTAACCCACAAGATATTGCTAATTTAATTTTGTTTGGTAAAGCAACCTACCGTAAGATGATTCAAAATCTTCTATGGGCTACAGCTTATAATGTAGTAACCATTCCTCTTGCAGCTGGGGTATTGTATTCCTCTGGATTCGTTTTAGGCCCTGCGGTTGGTGCTGTTTTTATGAGCTTGAGTACAATTATTGTCGCTATTAATGCGCAACTTTTAAAAAGGAGTATAAGTAAAAAATAAGATGCTGTTTTTTAAAGTATATTAATGTAAATTGTAAGTTTAAATTGAAATTTAGAAGGAATGAAAAAATAAATAATTCAAAAGAAACATGAATAAAAAACATATTCAGATAAAATGATACATACATACATACATACATACATACATACATACATACATACATACATACATACATACATACATACATACATACATACATACATACATACATACATACATACATACATACATACCACATTCACTGAATGACCTGCAACGGTTGTAGAAGTCACGTTGAAGAAATACTTTCTAAAATAAAAGGAGTTTCAAAAGTTAATGTCGATTTAGAAAAGAAGGAAGCAATCATCGAAACGGAAGAACATTTTCCCATCGAAAAATACCAAGAAGCATTAAAAAAAGATAGCGACACATACAGCATCCACAATATTGATGACCTTCCTAAAAAAGAGGCGAATGCTACTTCCGTAGAAGTTAAAAAAGTAAATGGTAACGGCACATATTATTGCCCAATGCACTGTGAAGGTGATAAAGTGTATGATAAGGCGGGAGATTGCCCTGTATGCGGAATGGATTTAGTACAACAACCTGTTTTGGCGCAAAGTCATCAATATACTTGTCCTATGCATCCTGAAATTATTCGTGATGAATCTGGTTCATGTCCTATTTGCGGTATGGATTTAGTTCCTATGGAACCAAGCGAATCTGAAGACCAAAAATCCTATAAAGATTTGGTCAGAAAAATGAAGATTTCATTAGTTTTTACGATCCCTGTTTTTTTAATCGCCATGTCAGAAATGATTCCAAACAATCCCTTAGAAAAAATAATGGGCATTGAAAAATGGAATTGGGTGCAATTTTTCCTTTCAATTCCAGTAGTTTTTTACGCTTGTTGGATATTTTTTGTTCGTGCTTGGAAATCGATTGTTACTTGGAATTTAAATATGTTTACGCTAATCGGTATCGGAACTGGAGTTGCATTTCTATTTAGTATTTTCGGATTGTTTTTTCCAGATGTTTTCCCAGCAGAATTCAAAACGGCACAAGGTACAGTTCATTTGTATTTTGAAGCGACAGTCGTGATTTTGACTTTGGTTTTATTAGGACAATTAATGGAAGCCAAAGCGCACAGTCAAACTAGTGGTGCCATAAAAGCATTGCTGAAATTAGCGCCTTCTGAAGCGATTTTAGTCATTGATGGAGAAGATAAAGTGGTTTCAATTCACGATATTAAAAAAGGCGATTTATTGCGTGTAAAACCAGGTGATAAAATTCCTGTGGACGGAAAAATTCAAGCTGGAAGTAGTAGCGTTGATGAATCGATGATTACAGGAGAGCCCATTCCTGTCGATAAAGAAGAAGGAGATACAGTAACTTCAGGAACCATAAACGGAAATAAATCGTTTGTAATGGTCGCCGAAAAAGTTGGCTCAGAAACTTTACTATCACAAATTGTGCAAATGGTAAGTGATGCCAGTCGTTCTCGTGCGCCAATTCAAAAACTAGCCGATAGCATTGCCAAATATTTCGTTCCTATAGTAGTTTTAATTTCTATAACTACATTTTTTGTTTGGTTTTTCTTTGGTCCAGAACCAGCAATGGTTTACGGGTTTATCAATGCCATTGCAGTTCTAATTATTGCTTGTCCTTGTGCTTTAGGTTTGGCAACGCCAATGTCCGTTATGGTAGGTGTTGGTAAGGGAGCACAAAACGGAATCCTGATAAAAAATGCCGAAGCATTAGAGAATATGAACAAAATAAATGTTCTAATAACCGATAAAACAGGAACCATTACCGAAGGAAAGCCATCGGTTGAAAAAGTAGTTTCTACCACTAATGAAGAGGAAAAAGTATTGCAAATCATCGCTTCTATAAATCAATATAGTGAACATCCTTTGGCAGAAGCCGTAGTCAATTATGCCAAAAGCAAAAATATAAAATTGAGTGAAGTCAGAGATTTTGAAAATGTTACTGGAAAAGGAGTAACTGGAACGGTCGATGGTAAAAAAGTAGCATTAGGAAACAAAAAACTAATGGAACAAACCAAAGCAAATGTTGATTCGGCTGTCGAAAATTCTATTTTTGAAGAACAAAAACTAGGAAAAACTGTCTCTTATATTGCAGTCGACAATATAGTCGTAGGTTTTGTTTGTATCACAGATGCTATAAAATCATCGAGTGTTGCAGCTATAAAGGAGCTTATGAATCAAGGAATTGAAGTAATTATGATGACTGGAGATAACGAAAATACCGCAAAATCAGTAGCAGATCAATTGGGTTTGTCAGCATTCAAAGCAGGTTGTTTGCCCGAAGATAAATTAAACGAAATCAAAAAATTACAATCTCAAGGAAAAATTGTAGCCATGGCGGGTGACGGAATAAATGATGCTCCAGCTTTGGCGCAAGCAGATATTGAAATTGCGATGGGCACGGGAACAGATGTAGCAATTGAAAGCGCCAAAATAACTTTGGTAAAAGGCGATTTACATGGTATTGTTAAAGCTAAAAACTTGAGTCATGCAGTAATGAGAAATATCAAGCAAAATTTATTTTTTGCATTTCTTTACAATGCATTGGGAGTACCAATTGCAGCAGGATTATTGTACCCGTTTTTTGGAATTTTACTATCGCCTATGATTGCAGCTTTAGCGATGAGTTTTAGTTCAGTTTCTGTTATTTTAAATGCTCTAAGATTAAGAAGTATAAACATTTAAGAACGAAAAGCCTTCATATTACTAAAATAATAGTAAGACATAAATTGTAGTAACTGAAATTTTATATACAAACATACCTGTTTTTAAAACAAACACCTTATCTTTACAAACGTGAAAAAAATAATTTCTATAGCTTTTATATGTATATTTCTATGTGCCAACACAGAAATAGGACAGTTATTGAAATTAGCCAACTTGATCGAACACTTCACAAATCATCATGAGGAATATAATAATCATAATATTTCTTTATTAGATTTTATAAAAGTTCATTATGGTGATGAAAAGCATGATTCTGATAATAAAGAAAATAATCATCAAAATCTACCTTTTAAAACAATTAATTCAAATGTAAATACTGTCCTTGCTTTTGAAAACCATAAAATGTTTTCATTCTGCAAGCCAAACATTATTTCCGTAAAACGTACTGTACCTTTCAGTCCGGATTTATATATATCCAGTGTTTTTGCCTCTATCTGGCTTCCACCTAAGTTAAGTTAATAAATTTATTTTAAATTGTAATAAGTTATATTTTAATTATATCTAATTACTCATTTAAGATTTGTTTTGCTATATACCTATAGCAAGCAAGTGCTTATCCCAATTTTTTTACTTTTTACTAAATGCTTAAGGGTTTTATGTATTCTAATAACTGAAATCCTTTAAAAATTCAAAAAACTCTTTTGTTGTTTTTTGTGCTGCCTTGTAATGAAATCAAATTTATTAACGCTAAAACATCCGTAATGGAAAAAATTAAATCAATCGCAATTGGCATATTCTTGCTTATTGCAGGAACAACAATTTCTAATGCACAAGTCAACGAAAACCAATCCAAAGGACCACATAACGGAGTCATACAAAATGCAGGAGACTACAATATCGAAATGATTGAAGGAGAAAAAAACTGTAGTTTTTACGTATTAGATACTAAAGGAAAAATTGTTTCAAACAAAGGGGTTATTGGAACTGTAACGTTCGAATTATTTAATAAAACAAAAACAACGACCCCGATTTCTCTAAACTCAAATAATGTTCTTTTTGTTGAGGTTCCCAGAGCTAGTATTTATACCTATTGCATCATTTCAGTAATTGTTAAAGGAAAAACAATTACTTCTAGATTTAGAAACAACCAACTCTCTGAACAAGATATTAATCATGGACACCAACATTAACTCAATTTTATTAAACTTTATAAAACATATTTAAATTATGAAAAAAGAATTTATCATAGTGGCTTTTGTATTTGGAATTTTAACGTCTTGTAACAAAAAAGTTAACAACGAAACCGAAAGTACTGACACAACAGAACATGCCCATGGAAACACAGATAATGCTAATCAAGTTACAATAGATAGTACTAATATAATGGACCTTGACAAAGCTGATGCGGTTCACGGACATGAACATTAATATAGTTTAACAGACTACTTCTCTACCGTCAATTATGGTAGTGAAGTAGTATTTAAAAGAAAATTAAAATTATGAAATCAAAAAAAATAATATTCCTTGTTTTACTACTTTTTGTAGGTATCTCAAGTGTTTTTGCCCACGGAGTTGATGAAAATACGCAAACTTTTTTAACTGGAAATGATGGCGTAGCTTTTGGTCCATTTCTTTATATTGGTGCTAAACATATGCTTACTGGTTATGATCATTTACTTTTTTTAGTTGGTGTTATCTTTTTCTTATATCGACCTAAAGAAGTTTTTTTATATGTAAGTTTTTTTACAATCGGTCATAGCACAACCTTATTGTTGGGTGTTATGAGTGGTATATCCATTAACGCTTTTTTAATTGATGCAATCATTGCACTATCAATAATTTATAAAGGGTTTGATAACTTAGGTGGTTTTAAGAGATTTTTCGGTAAACAACCCAATACAAAAGTAGCCGTTTTAATTTTCGGATTATTCCACGGTTTTGGACTAGCCAGTAAACTTCAGGATTTCAAATTTGAAAAAGAAGGTTTATTTACAAATCTGCTTGGTTTCAACATTGGTGTCGAAATAGGTCAGTTTATCGCACTAACTTTTGTATTGATTCTTATTACAATATGGCGTAGATATCCAAGTTTCATTAAATTTTCAACATTCACAAATACCATGCTTATAGCTGCTGGATTTGTATTATTAGGGTATCAATTAACAGGTTATTTTACATCTTAAAAAAAATTAAATAATGTCAGAAATAAATCATCAAATAGTAGAAAAAAAAGAAATTATCAAAGCGGTCTTATTTGCTTTAGTTTTAGGGATAGTCATTTTAGTTAGTGCCGTTTTACCCGCTGAATATGGTGTAGATCCAGTAGGAACAGGAAAATTGTTTGGCTTCGATAAACTTTATGTTCCAGAAGATATGCCTGATAACTTTGCAACAACAACAGGAAAAACATTTCCTCTAATCAAAATGGACAAAGCTGGTTCTGGACCGGAAGTAAAAATACCAGTCGAAGTAGATAATCCTGCTCCAGAAAAACAATTTACTGAAAGAGAAGATACTATTGAAGTAATTGTACCGGCAGGAAAAGGAATTGAATATAAAATTTATATGCTAAAATATGGCAAGATGAAATACGAATGGACAACAGATAAAGAAACTGTTTATTTAGATTTTCATGGTGAAGTAAAACAAGAGAAGGAAGTTACTGATGTCTATTTTGAAAGTTATACCCTGGCCTATTCTAATAATATGGTAGGAACCTTTTATGCTCCTTTTGAAGGTAAGCACGGGTGGTTTTTCAGGAATAATAATAACAAAGACATTACTATTACTCTAAAATTAAAAGGACAATATTCTATGTAACTATAGAGTATTCTTAAATCTTAAAAAATTATGCTAAATAAAATAATAGAATTTTCTATAAAAAACAAGCTCATTGTTGGGTTATTTACAATGGTGCTTATTGGGTATGGTATTTTCCAATTCACAAAATTACCAATAGATGCTGTTCCTGATATTACAGACAATCAGGTTCAAGTTATCACATCTGCTCCATCATTAGGAGCAACAGATATTGAACGGTTGATCACATTTCCAATCGAACAAGTCAATAGCAACATTCCTGGACTGAAAGAAATTCGTAGTTTCTCACGTTTTGGTTTATCAGTTGTAACTATTGTCTTTGATGATGCAACCGATGTGTATTGGGCACGTCAACAAGTAACCGAAAGATTAAGTGCTGTCAAAGAACTAATACCAAAAGGTATCGGTTCTCCTACATTGGCTCCCGTAACTACTGGTTTAGGTGAAATTTACCAATATGTAGTTAGACCAAAACCTGGTTTTGAAAAAAAATATGATGTAACTGAGTTGCGAACTATACAAGATTGGATTGTTCGTCGTCAATTACTAAGTGTTGAAGGGGTTGCAGAGGTTAGTAGTTTTGGAGGAAAATTAAAACAGTATGAAATTGCTATTGACCCTAATAAATTACAATCTAACAATATCACCATATCTGATGTTTTTACAGCTTTAGAAAAAAATAATCAGAATACTGGAGGTGCTTATATTGAAAAAGGACCAACAGTTTTATACATTAGAAGCGAAGGATTAATCAATACAATCGAAAATATAAAAGATATTTCTATTAAAAATATTAATAGCGGAAGTCCTTTATTTATTCGTGATGTTGCCGAAGTTCGCATTGGTAGTGCTATACGATACGGTGCAATGACTTTTAACAAAAAAGGTGCTCCGTCTGAAGAAGTTTCGGGTGCAGTTGTTATGATGCTAAAAGGTGCAAATAGTAATATTGTAATCAAAGATATTAAGGAAAGAATTGAACAAATTCAAAAGACCTTGCCAGAAGGTGTAATTGTTGAACCATTTCTAGACAGAACTAAAATGGTAAATAATTCAATTGCTACTGTAGGTAAAAATCTTATTGAAGGAGCGTTAATTGTACTATTAGTATTAATCTTTTTTTTAGGAAATGTAAGAGCTGGTTTAATTGTAGCCTCTGTCATACCGTTAGCAATGTTATTTGCTGTAATACTAATGAATTTATTTGGCGTAAGTGGAAATTTAATGAGTTTAGGTGCATTAGATTTTGGTCTAATAGTAGATGGTGCCGTAATTATTGTTGAAGCCTGTTTATTTAGTTTACACAGCCGCAAGCAAGGAGAGGTATCTCAACATGAAATGGATAAAACAGTTTTAGAAACTTCAGTAAGAATGCGGAATGTTGCGGTTTTTGGAGAACTTATTATCTTGATTGTTTATATTCCAATTTTTACTTTACGTGGTATTGAAGGTAAAATGTTTTTACCGATGGCACAAACAATTGCATTTGCTTTGTTTGGTGCTTTTGTTTTGTCATTGACTTATATTCCTATGATGACAGCTTTGTTTTTGAATAAAAAAATAACACATAAACAAAACTTCTCAGATAGAATGATGTTAAAATTAGAAAACTTCTATCAACCATTATTAGAAAAAATGCTCTCTATTCCAAGAATAATAATTGGAACAACTTTATCACTATTTGTTTTAGCAATTATTACACTTTCTTTTATGGGTGGTGAATTTATGCCGTCATTAGAAGAAGGTGATTTTGCAGTAGAAACTCGCGTTCTACCAGGAAGTAATTTGCAAACATCTATGAAGGCTATTTCACAAGGCTCAAAAATACTATTAGATAAATTTCCAGAAATACAAAAAATTGTAGGAAAAACAGGTAGTAGTGAAGTGCCAACTGATCCAATGCCAATTGATGCGAGCGATATGATGATTATTCTTAAAGATAAGTCAGAATGGACATCTGCATCAACTTTCAATGAATTATCTGAAAAAATGGCAAAGGAACTTGAAGCTGTCCCAGGGGTATCTTTTGGATTTCAATATCCCGTACAAATGCGTTTCAACGAATTAATGACTGGTGCAAGACAAGATGTTGTATGTAAAATCTTTGGTGCAAATCTAGATACATTGGCTGTATATGCTAATAAATTAGGGAAAATTGTAAATACCGTTGAAGGTACTTCCGATCTTTATGTAGAAACTGTTACAGGAATGCCACAAATCGTAATTGATTATAATCGTCAGGCAATTGCACAGTATGATTTAAATATCGAAGACATAAACAAGATTGTTAATACAGCTTTTGCTGGACAGAGTACAGGATTAATTTATGAAGATGAAAAACGTTTTGATTTAGTTGTTCGTTTAGCTGGTGAAAAAAGAAAAGAGTTAGCAGACGTACAAAATTTATTAATTCCTTTAGCAAACGGGATGCAAATTCCTTTATCTCAACTAGCAAAAGTAGAAATCACAGAAGGACCAAATCAAATACAAAGGGAAGATGCAAAACGTAGAATTGTAGTTGGGTTTAATGTTCGTGGTCGAGATGTGCAAAGCATTGTTACCGAATTACAAAAAAAGGTCAATGCACAAATAAAATTCCCTGCGGGTTATTACCCTACTTACGGTGGTGCATTTGAAAACTTAAACGCAGCTAAACAACGTTTAATGATTGCTGTTCCAGTATCATTGATATTAATTTTTATCTTACTGTATTTTGCCTTCAAATCTGTTAAACAGGGACTATTAATTTATTCAGCTATTCCATTATCTATGATTGGAGGAATATTTTTTCTAGCAATGCGTGGAATGCCTTTTAGTATCAGCGCAGGAGTTGGTTTTATAGCTTTATTTGGTGTCGCTGTTTTGAACGGATTGGTTTTAATAGCTGAATTCAATCGAATAAAAAAATCAGGCGAAACCAATTTAAAATCAATAGTTCTACAAGGTACTAGAGTTCGTTTACGACCGGTATTAATGACAGCACTTGTTGCATCATTAGGTTTCTTACCAATGGCTCTTAGTAACGGTTCGGGTGCAGAAGTACAAAAACCATTAGCAACAGTAGTAATTGGTGGATTGATTGTAGCAACATTTCTAACATTATTTGTTTTACCAATTTTATATATTATGTTCGAAAAAGGAATTAAAATAAAAGTAAAAAAGATAAAATCCATTACAACAATTATTTTATTTGGATTTTTCTTTTCTTTTCAAAATGTGAATGCCCAAGAAAAAATTTCAATTGACAAAGCCATTGAAACTGCATTACAAAATAATTTAAATGTAAAAAATCAAAAGCTTAACTCTGAGTATTTACAAAAAATGACCAAAACTGGATATGATATTCCAAATACAGGAATTATTTCTGAATATGGTCAATTCAATAGTAATGTTAATGATCTTAAAGTAGGTGTTTCACAAAACATTAAATTTCCCACGATTTATAAACGTCAAAAACAGCTATTAGTAGAACAAGCTAAAATAGGTGAATGGAACGAAGCTTTACAAAAGAAAGAATTGATCAAAAATGTAACAAGCGTATTTTATGAATTAATTTATTTAAAAGAAAAAGAGAAATTATTACTTCAAAGTGATAGTATCTATTCAGATTTTTTAAAAAAATCAACCTTACGTTTTGATAAAGGTCAGAGTAATGTGCTGGAAAAAGCAACGGCCGAAAACCAATCGGGTCAAATAAAAATTCAGTTACAAGAAGTACAAAGCGATTATAAGATAGTAGTATCTAAATTTAAAATGCTGTTAAATGTTGATATAGATTTCATTCCTCTTTCAGCTAATATTAAAATGAATTTTGACGAAAGATTAACGAGTAATGAAGTGACGAATTATCCCAGCATCAAATTGTTTGAACAAGAACTAGCTACCAATAAAGCGGAAATTTCCCTAGAAAAATCCAAAAAACTACCTGAATTACTTGGCGGTGTTTATTGGCAAACTTTCAAAACAAATACAACATTTCAAAATAGCTATAATGGTATTTACGGACAGTTTGGTATAGCATTACCTTTATTTAATTCGTCATTTAATAATAGAAAAAAAGCATTAGAAACCAAAACTCAAATCGCTGAAAACAATTTGGATTTTGAAAAATTGAAACTGCAAAACCAGTATCAAAATTTTTTGCAAGAATATCAAAAAAACAAAATGACTATTGATTATTACGAAAATAAAGCGTTGAAAAGTGTTGATATAGTTACACAAGCTGCCAACGATAAATTCAACAATGGCGATATCAACTATTTAGAATGGGTAATGCTAATCAATCAAAATACCGAAATTCGAAGCAATTATATTGAAGCTGTTAAAAGATTAAACAATAGCATTATTGTACTCAATTCATTAACTAAAACTGAATAATCATGAATTACACAAAAACTTTCTTTTCACCTCAGTTTCTTTGGGAAATTGTACGGATAATAACTGTTGGCTTAGCGAGTTTATTCTTTTATCTCGACTTTATTCAACTACCAATTTTAATAATTACTATGGCTTTTGGTTTATATTCATTAGTCAAAACTGCAGTATTGGATTTAATAAATGAGAAAAAGATAGGAACAGAATTATTTATAACTATTGCTGTAATTATTTCTGTACTTGGTAAAGAATACTTGGCAGGTGCGGTAGTACTAATGATTATTCTTATTGCAGAATATATTGCAAGTGCAAGTACTGAAAAGGCAAGAGCATCTATTAGAGAGTTAATAGGTTCGGTACCTAAAACTGCCTTGTTAAAAAAGAACAATTCTGAATTGATAATAGATATAGTTGATTTAAAGATAGGAGATGTTATCCTTGTAAAAGCTGGAGAAAAAATTCCAGTTGATGGAAAAGTAGTTTCAGGATCTGGTTCTGTTAACCAAGCACCAATAACAGGTGAAAGTCTACCGCAAGAAAAAACAGTTGGTAGTGAAGCTTTTGCAGGAACAATTTTGGAATTGGGAGCACTTGATATTGAAATGACTAAAGCTGGTGAGGATACGGTTTTTTCAAGAATTATTTCATTAGTGGAGGATGCTGAAAGTCAACAAGCACCTATTGAAAAATTTACAGACAAAGTTGCTTCCTGGCTTATTCCAGTAGTATTTATTTTTGTTGCTACTGTTTACTTCTTTACCCGTGATGTCAAACTGGTAATTGCATTATTAATTTTTACTTCACCCGCAGAATTAGGTTTAGCTACTCCGCTGGTTACAATAGCGGCTATAGCACGTGCTGCCAGAGAAGGAATCTTGATTAAAGGAGGCTTGTTTTTAGAAGAACTTGCTAAAGTAGACACTATCGTTTTTGATAAGACTGGTACATTAACTGTTGGTAGTCCTGTCGTTAATAAAGTTGAAATTATAGATTCCAATTATAATGAGGAAAATTTAGTCCAATTTGCAGCAACAGTAGACAGACGATCAAGTCATCCGTTAGCAAAAGCTATACTGAATTACGCAGATAAATTAAACTTAACCTATTTTGAACCAGAAAATTTTGAGGTCATAAAAGGACGAGGTGTCTCTGCAAAAGTTCAGGGTAAGTCTGTTTTATTAGGGAATAAACTTTTTATGGAAGAAAATCAAACTCCATCAATTAATTCTTCTGAAAATATAACTGATACCGTTATTTATCTTTCAATCGAAAATAAACTGGCAGGAATTTTTTATATATCAGATGCCATTCGTGAAGGTGCAAAAGAAATGATTCAAGGTTTAAGAAAAAGTGGTATAAAAAACATTGTAATGCTAACGGGAGATAATCCAGAAACTGCAAAATATGTTTCCAATCAAATAGGTATTACAGATTTCAGAGCCAATTTGCTTCCCGAAGATAAAATAAACAGTATCAAAGAATTACAAAAAGACGGCTCTAAAGTAGCAATGGTTGGTGATGGAATTAATGATGCACCTGCCTTAGTACAGGCAAATATTGGTATAGCTATGGGTGCAATGGGTACAGAAACTGCAATGGAAGCAGCTGATATAGTGTTAATGCAAGATAAGCTAGAAAAAATTGCAAAGGCACGCGCTATTAGTAAAAGAGCTTTTAGAACTATTAAAGAAAATATTTTTGTAGGAGTGGGTGTTGTCCATGTAATCGGTATTACACTTGTCTTACTTAAAATAATTGGTCCAATTGAGGCAGCAGCTATTCATTTACTTCCCGACACTTTAGTCTTTATTAATTCTATTAAACTCCTACGAGTTAAAATTTAAACACACATTATAACATGAAAAATATATTTATTACAATTACTGCAGTTTTATTCCTCATCTCTTGTGGAAACAAAAAAAACGAAGAAGAAACTACCGAAACAGTCACGGTTGAAAACATAACTACACTTAACGATGCACAAATAAAAAATGCTGGTATTCAGATAGGTAAAATGGAGCAAAGAGAAATTTCAGCAACATTAAAACTTAATGGAAAAATAGATGTGCCACCACAAAATTTAGTTTCTATAAGTGTGCCAATGGGTGGTTATCTAAAAAGCACTAAATTGTTAGAAGGAATGTTTGTAACTAAAGGACAAGTTCTGTGTGTTGTTGAAGACCAACAATACATACAATTGCAGGAAGATTATCTTTTAGCCAAGGCTAAAATTGATTATGCAAAATCAGAATTTGAACGTCAAAAAGAACTTAATCAAAGTAAAGCTAGTAGTGATAAAATTTATCAACAAGCTCAAGCAGATTATAATTCTCTTTCAGTAATGGTTCAATCATATGGTGAAAAACTAAAATTTGCAGGTATCAATCCTAAAAATGTATCGGCAAAAAACATTTCAAAAAGTATCAATATTTATTCACCTATAAACGGCTATGTATCAAAAGTAAATGTAAACATTGGAAAATATGTAAACCCAAGCGATATTTTATTTGAAATTGTAAATCCAACAGATATACATTTAGTTCTGAATGTCTTTGAAAAAGACGTTAACAAATTAGCTATTGGTCAATCTGTATTAGCATATACTAATACAAATCCAGAGAAAAAATACGCTAGTAAAATTATCTTAATTGGAAAAGATTTTTCTGAAGACCGTAGTACTTTGATACACTGTCACTTTACTGATTATGATAAATCATTATTGCCAGGTATGTACATGAATGCTCAAATTGAAGTTAAAAGTCAGATTTCTAATACTCTGCCTTCAGATGCTTTAGTGAGTTATGAAAATAAAAAATATGTATTTGTTACCACAGATAATGAGCAATTTCAGATGAAAGAAGTTAAAATAGGTAATTCAGAAAATGGATTTACTGAAATTCTTTCTGATGACCTGATTGAAGCAAATATTGTAACAAATGGAGCCTATGCTCTTTTAATGAAAATCAAGAATGTGGAAGAATAAATTCTAATTTGAAATTTATTGACACTGTTTTATAATACTAAAAGAGGTTTGTCATCTAAAAAGATGAAAACAAACCTCTTTTTTGTAAAACAGAAATCTTTAAAAAAACAATAAGTCCATAAACGTACATATATCATAAAAACTTGTGTGAAAATAAAGCCTTCTTAGTCTGCTAAAACCTTTTATAAATCTTTCCTAAAATCATTTTATAAAAAATTATAATTGATTTATTATTCCGATGTGAAAGATCGTTAACTACAAATCGCTATATAGAGATAATTAATATCACTTTTAAATAAGTAAAAATTTAATATAAGTTTTCGCTTAAAATTTTATACTTTGACCATATATGAAGCCAAAATACATTCTAGAGACCTACGATAAAACCATAAAAGAATTTAAAATCCGAAAATTGTTTTGATAATGATATAGTTAACTAAGAGATTGATTAAATTAAGGTTATACCATTTATAAGGTAGATTTAATTAAAAAAAATGGAAAAACTAGTTTTAAAATATAGAAACCTACTCATAATTTAAACCCAAAAACATTTGAAATAAAAGGCAAACAATACGAACCAGTTGTTTTGACTCTTATATAACAAGAGTATTATTATAATTTTCGATTATTAATTATGCGGATAATTTTTTTATGACACTGTACCAAAAACTGTGTAAGTATTAAAAAATGACTTGGGTTAGTAAGTAATCCAAGTCATTTTTTTTATATTTAATATTTATACCGTTATGAAAACAACCGATGTATTTCCAGATG
>Ga0180008_1000366_pt1 | contig 41249 bp, 35 predicted proteins | sample MM_PW_MetaG_FD_121121 | JGI IMG/M metagenome (GOLD analysis project Ga0180008, IMG submission 121121) | Groundwater microbial communities from the Aspo Hard Rock Laboratory (HRL) deep subsurface site, Sweden - MM_PW_MetaG | ecosystem: Environmental > Aquatic > Deep subsurface > Groundwater... | reverse complement strand
CATTGAGCCTCCTGCAGGCCCATCGCAGCCAGTACAGCCAGCTGAGTCAGCCGAACGTGTCCAGGCTGTCAAACCAGGGCGCAATGACTTCCGCTGCGGCGAACGTGTGTCATTCCAGGATCGCTATCTTCAAAATCAGATCGGCACCATCGTGCGCATCAACCAACGCACGGCAACTGTCGATTGCGGCACCGAATCATGGCGCCTGCCGTTTGCAGCGCTTCGCCACGTGTTGGATGTCTAAAGCCTAGCGGCCGGTCGTGACAAGAGGGTGCGCGTCGGACTATTACGGCGCACCCGCATGTGACGAGCTTCGTCGCAACAGCCACGGACTGACGGGGTTGATCTGCGCCGTCTACACTGCAAACTTTTGTAAGCTCCGCCCATGTCGTCGATGCCCGATTCCCCGCCCGGCTCCGCCGCGCCCTTCACGCCGGAGGAATACCGCGCTGCGCTGGGCCAGTTCGCCACCGGTGTCACCATCGTCACGGCGAGGGGCGCAGACGGCCGCTTGCTGGGCCTGACGGCCAACTCCTTCAACTCGGTGTCGCTGGTGCCGCCATTGGTGCTGTGGAGCCTGTCTCGGCAGTCCAACTCGATGCCGGGCTTCCTGGGCGCCACGCACTACGCCATCAACGTGCTGGCCGCCGACCAGCGCCTGCTGGCCGAGCGCTTTTCGCGCAAGGGCATCGACCGCTACGAGGGCGTGGCCTGGCGGGCGGGCCTGACGGGCGCACCGGTCATCGATGGCGCCGTGGCCGTGTTCGAGTGTCGCCACCGCAGCCAGCACGACGAGGGAGATCACGTGATCTTCGTGGGCGAGGTCGAGCACTGCCGACGCCGCCTGGGCGCTGCGCCGCTGGTGTTCCACGGCGGGCGCTTCGTCACCGACTTCGCGGGCTGATCAGGGCAACTCGCCCCGCGCGCAGCCATCGAGCAGGTTCAGCAACCGCGAGACGTCCAGCGGCTTGGTCAGGTACTCGACGAAGCCGCGCTGGCGCGCCTCGGCGATCTGGTCGGGCATGACGTCCGCTGACAGCGCCACACGCGGGATCAGGGCCGTGTGCGTGTCCATCATCAGGGCGTCCGAGACATCGAGGCCGCTCATGTCGCCCAGGTGCATGTCCAGCAGCAGCAGGTCGGGTGGCTCGGCCCGAGCCATGGCGATGGCGGTGTGGCCGTCGCGGGCGACTTCCAGGTGCCATTGCGGGCGCATGCGCATGACCTGGCGCAGCAGCTCGACGTTGATGGCGTTGTCTTCGGCGTAGAGCAGGGTGAGCGTGGCATCGACCCCGGTGTCCAGGCTGCCGAAGTTGGTGCGGATGCGTTGACCGAAGTCGCTGTCCTCGGCCTCGGTCAGGCGCTCGGCGCGTGGCAGCCAGATGCGAAAGCGCGTGCCCGCGTCGGGCTGGCTGCTGACCTCGATGCGGCCCTGCATGAGCTCGACCAGCCGCTTGACGATGACCAGGCCGATGCCCGTGCCTTCGATGGGCGTGCGCTCGGCGCCCAGGCGGTTGAAAGGCTCGAAGAGGTGGGCGAGCTGCTGCGTGTCCATGCCCCGGCCGGTGTCGCTGACGCTGATGACGACCTCGTCACCCACGCCCATGGCTTCGACCAGCACCTGCCCCGAGCGGCGGTTGTACTTGATGGCGTTGCTCAGCAAGTTGACCAGCACCTGGCGCAGTCGCAACTGGTCGGCGCGCACGCGCAGGCCGGTCTCTGGCGGGGTGGCCAGCAGCTGCACGCTGGCATCGGTGGCCTGGTTGCTGGTCATGGCCAGCGCGGCCTCGATGACATCGCCCACAGCCAGCGGCTCGATCGACATGGGTAGGCTGCCGGCCTCGATGCGAGACAGGTCGAGCACGTCGGTGAGCATGGCCAGCAGGTGGGCCCCCGCGCGCTCGATGTGGGCGACCTTGGTGCGCTGGTCGTCGTGCAAGGGGTGACGCGGATCGACCCGCAGCAGCTGCGCAAAACCCAGCATCGCGTTGAGCGGCGTGCGCAACTCGTGGCTCATGCGCGAGAGGAACTCGGTCTTGGCCTTGCTGGCGCGTTCGGCCGCGCGTGCCGAGCTCATGGCTTCCTGTATGCGCTGGCGCTCGGTGATGTCTTCGATGACGGCCACCAGCTCGCGACGCTGACCGTGTTCGTCGCGCAGCAGCACCACGTTGACGGCGGCCCACACGGCCTGGCCGTCGGGGCGCACGTAGAGCTTTTCGGTCTGGAAGCCTTCCTGGGCGCCGCCCAGCACGTTCTCGAGGTGCGCGCGCGAGGGCACGATGTCCTGCGGGTGCGTGATGTCTTCGGCGTGCAGGCCGATGAGGTCACGCGGCTGCCTGCCGACGATGTCGGCGAAACGCTGGTTGACCTCGAGGATGGTGCCCGACAGGCTCAGGCGCACCATGCCGATCCCCGCGCGATGGAAGATCAGGCGGTAGGGCGCATCACGGCGATCGGCGAGCGCCTGTTGCGGGTCGACCAGCAGGTCGTCGATCGAGGCAGGTGGCGTGCCGGGTGGCTGGCTGGGCATGGGCGGCAGGAAGCGTCACCACCCACGGCCCCGCGCCTGCCTGGCCCTTTGCAGGGCGTTCGATCAGGCGGCGGCCGCCTCCACTGCATCGCGTCGGGGGTGGTGTGCCCGGCGCGACCGTCATCGCTGTGTTCATCGTTGGTTGCAAGCGGATGTGTCCAGTGTGTCCGAATGGGTCACGAGGACGGCCCGTGCAACGTGCGACGAGGATAACCCGTCTCAGGCGCTCGCAACAAGCGCCCATGCGAGCGAGGGCTCAGTGCGCCGACACCTCGTCGTCGTCCTCATCGGCATCCTGATCGAGCAGGGCGACCGCCACCAGGCTGGCGCCATCGGCGCTGCCATCGGGCAGGGGCGTGGCGGCGGGGGGGGGCTCGGCGCGGCGTGGTGGTGGCCCGTGGTGGATGACCGTGCGGTTGCGCCCCGAGGCCTTGGCCTCGTAGAGGGCGCGGTCGGCGCGCTCGATGCACACGTCCAGCGGCTCACCGGAGTCGTAGGCGGTCAGGCCCGCCGAGAAAGTGGCGCGCAGCTCGGGCACCTCGTTGGACAGGCGTGCATCGACCAGCATCTCGCGCACCCGGTCCAGCCCGATCTGGGCTTGTTCGGCCGTCGTGTCGTTGAGCAGCAGCAGGAACTCCTCGCCGCCCCAGCGGGCCAGCACGTCGGTGTCGCGCAAGGCCTGCTGGGCGATGGCCGAGAAGCGGCGCAGCACCTCGTCGCCCACACCATGGCCGTGGGTGTCGTTGACGCGCTTGAAGTGGTCGAGGTCGATGATGGCCAGGCAGAAGCGGTGAAATCCCGAGCGCTGCAGGCGTTTGCGGTGCTGCTGCAGCACGTCCATCATGTGCCGGCGGTTGACCAGCCCGGTGAGCTCGTCGCGCGTGGCCAGGATCTGGATGCGCGTGAGCGCCTGGGCCAGGTCGTCCTTTTGGCTCTGCAGGCGTTCGCGCATGCTGCTGAGTTGCGCGGCCAGGCGCGAGATGGTCGGCACGATGGCCGCCGTCAGCACGAAGTGCACGATCTCCAGCTTGAAGGGGTAGTTGACCGGGTCGGTCTGCATCTTGATGAGCTGGGCGACACCGATCAGGCCCACGGTGTAGGTGGCCGCGATGCGCGCACCCTTGGCGCTCAGGTTGAAGACACCGAAGACCAGCACCAGCACCAGCAGCATCATGGTCGAGCCATGGAACGGGCCGGTGATGGAGTAGGCGCCGATGATGATGGTCAGCGCCGCCAGGATCTGGGGCAGGGTCAGGGCCGGGTCGTCAAAGCGCTTGTTCAGGCCCGAGCGCAGCATCCCGTACCAAAAGCTGCAGTTCAGGGCGATGGCCAGGCACAGCAGCCAAACGTCGTGGAAGGACATGAAGCCCATCCAGGCGGCGTAGATGGTCGTCAGGGCGCAGGCCCCAAAGACATTGGCCGCCAGCAGCGAGCGCTTGATGCGCAGTCGCTGCCGTGAGTCGCTGCTGAACAGCCAGGTGGACCAATTCGATTTGGCGGCGGATTCCATGAGGTTGTTGACCACTGTTGGAAGCGACTTCGAGGCCTGAGGAGGGCCCTGAATCAGGGTCAACCCGCAGGTGTGCGCGCCGCGGCGCTGTGAATTCAGAAAATTTGAATCAAGGGGACAAACCCGCTCAACCCAACTGAAGCCAGGGACCGTACGCTTCACATTGTGATCCACAAGCCCCACAGGTGGTCTGCCATGAAACCCGTGTCTTCCCCTGCCAGTTCACCCGCTGCTCGCTACACGCTCACGGCCATCGCCTTGCATTGGGTGCTGGCCGTGGCCATCCTCTCCGCGTTCGGCGTGGGGCTGTACATCGAGGGCCTGCCGTTCTCGCCGGCCAAGCTCAAGCTCATCAACTGGCACAAGTGGGCCGGGGTGACGATCCTGTTCCTGTCGGTGCTGCGCCTGCTGTGGCGCCTGACGCACCGCCCGCCCGCCTTGCCCGCGAAGATCGACTCGGCCATGCCGGGCTGGCAGCGCGCGGCCTACCACGGCACCCACCACCTGATGTACCTGCTGTTCTTCGCCGTGCCGCTGCTGGGTTGGGCCTACAGCTCGGCCAAGGGCTTCCCCATCGTGTGGTTCGGCGTGCTGCCGCTGCCTGACCTGGTGGCCCCCAACCCCGAGCTGGCCGAGGCCATCAAGCCCCTGCACGGCCTGGCTGCCTGGGGCCTGATCGGGCTGGTGGTGCTGCACGTGGGCGCCGCGCTCAAGCACCAGTTCATCGACCGCGACGGTTTGCTGGAACGCATGCGCCCCGGCCGCAAGGCCTGACGATTCGGGCACCGCGCCTTGCCAGTGGTCCCCGCTTGCCGATCCTTGTTCACCCTCTCCCCCTGGAGCCTGACATGACTGTTTCTTCTCGCCTGCGTGCATGGCGCTTCGGCGCCGCCGGCCTGTTGCTCGCCTCGCTGAGCCCGATCGCTGGTGCGGCCAGCCCCGCCATCACCCTGGTGGCACCGCAAAGCGAGGTCGGCTTCACCATCAAGCAGATGGGGGTGCCGGTCAACGGGCACTTCAAGCGCTTTGCCGTTCAGACCAACTTCGACCCGAAGTCGCCACAGACCAGCCAGGTCGCGCTGCGCTTCGAGCTGGCCAGTGCCACCATCAGCGCCGACGCCGACCCCGAGCTGGGCAAGCCCGACTGGTTCGCCACCGCCAAGTATCCGCAGGCCACTTTTCAGTCCACGGGCATCAAGGCCCTGGGCGGCGGCAAGTTCGAGGTGGCTGGCAAGCTGAGCATCAAGGGCAGCAGCCGTGACGTGGTCGTGCCGATGCAGTTGGCGCAAGCCGGCGGTGTCAGCACCGTCACCGGTGGCTTGCCGATCAAGCGACTGGATTTCAAGGTGGGCGAGGGCGACTGGGCCGACACCTCCTTCGTGGCCAACGACGTCCAGGTCAAGTTCAAGCTCGTGCTGCAGGGCGTGCCTGCGCAGTGAGCGAGGCCCCCGCTTGGTCCCGTTTCCTGTCAACGCGGTCTTCGTTTTCCACCCGGTCGATCTCTTGCGATCCTGGTTGATCAGTTCGACCTTTTTTTTGCCTTCCCCCTTCACCCAAGGAGCCACTCCATGACCCGCACCATCAACGTGACCCGCCTGTTCGCCGCCACCGCCCTGGCTTCGGCTTTCGCCACCTCGGCCTTTGCCGCGCCTCAGAGCTACGGCGTCGAGCCGAACCACACCTACGCGAACTTCTCGTACAACCACATGGGCCTGTCGACCCAGATCAGCAAGTTCAACAAGACCAGCGGCACCATCGTGTACGACAAGGCTGCCAAAACCGGCTCGGTGGACATCACCATCGACATGACCTCGGTCGACACCGGCTCGAACCTGTTCAACAGCCACATCCAGGGCGCCGACTTCCTGGACACGGGCAAGTTCCCGACCGCGACCTTCAAGTCGACCAAGGTGGTGTTCGAGGGTGACGCCCCGGCGACCATCGAGGGCAACCTGACCATCAAGGGCGTGACCAAGCCCGTGGTGTTGAAGGTGAGCCACTTCGCCAACATGGCCCATCCGATGGCCAAGAAGGACGCCATCGGCGCCAACGCCAGCACCCTGATCAAGCGCAGCGACTTCGGTGCCGGCAAGTACGCCCCGATGGTGGGCGACGACGTCACCATCACCATCTCGCTGGAAGCCATCCAGCAGTGACGAGCTGAAGCTCAGGCCGCCACGGCCGATGCCGTTGGCGGCAGGTGCCTTTGCAGCACCGCCAGCAGCTCTTCCACCCGAAAGGGCTTGGGCAGGTGGTCGTCCATGCCGGCCGACAGGCAACGGGCGCGATCGGTGCTCAACGCATTGGCCGTCAGGGCCACGACCGGGATCGGTTCGAGCCGCTGGTCGTTTTCCCAGCAGCGCAGGCGGCGCGTGGCCTCCATGCCGTCGAGTTCGGGCATCTGCAGGTCCATCAGCACCAGGTCGAAGGGCCGCTCCAGGTGCTGCAACAAGGACAGCGCCTGCGCACCGTCTTCGGCGCGCGTGACGTCCAGGCCCAGGCGGGCCAGGTTGGCTTCGGCCACCAGGGCGTTGACCGGGTTGTCTTCGACGAGCAGGATGCGGCCGCTCAAACGCGGCACGGTTGTGGCCCCGAGTTCGTTGCCTGCCGGTGCGACCTGGGCCACGGCGAAGGCGGGCATCGGCGAGGCCGAGAAGACCGCCGCAGCGGGCGCCTGGGCCGGCGTGGCCACTGGGTGCAGGGGCACCTTCAGGGTGAACACGGAGCCTTTGCCGACTTCGCTGTCGCAGGCCACGTCACCGCCCATGGCGCGGGCGATCTCGCGCGTGATGGTCAGGCCCAGGCCGGTGCCCTTGTGGCGGCGCACGAAGCTGCCATCGACCTGGTGGAAGGCGTCGAAGATGAGCCCGAGCTGGTCGGCCGGGATGCCGACGCCAGTGTCCTGGATGTGGAAGGTGACCGTGCTGCCACCGCCTTGGGGTTCGGTGGCCACGCGCACGCGGATCTCGCCGAGGTCGGTGAACTTGATGGCGTTGCCCAGCAGGTTGTGCAGCATCTGGCGCAGGCGCGAGGCGTCACCGCTGACCCAGCAGGGCTGAGGCAGGCGCACGTCGGCGAGCAGGCGCAGGCCCTTTTCCTGGGCGGTGACGCGCTGCAACTCGATGATCTCGTCGATCAAGGTGCGCAGGTCGAACGTGGCGTGCTGGATCTGCAGCTTGCCCGCTTCGATGCGCGAGAAGTCGAGCACGTCGTTGATGATGTGCAGCAGGTGCTCGCCGGCGCGCTCGATCAGCTCGACCTGGTGGCGCGACTCGTGCAGCACGCCGGGGCGCTCGGGCAGGCGGTCGCGCAGCAGGCGGGCCAGGCCCAGGATGCCGTGCAGGGGCGTGCGCATTTCGTGGCTCATGGTGGCCAGGAACTGGTCTTTGACGGCGCTGTGGCGTTGGGCCAGCACCAGGGCGTGCGTGCGCTCGCGGGCGATGCGGTCGGTGGTGAAGCGCAGCCACAGCAGCTCGGTGATGCGGCGCTCGGCGCGGCGGCTCTCGAACAGCATCAGCGCCATCAGGGAGAGCAGGCCCAGGCCGCCGAAGAAGCCGTAGGTGTCCTGCCGCGACAGCAGCATCAGGCTGGCGGGCACCAGGGTGGGCAGGTTGGTGGCGAGGTTGGGCCGCAGGTGGGCCTGCAGTGTGAACGTGCCGACCGCGCAGGCGCCCACCAGGGTGGAGGCGAGCACCGAACTGGTGACCATGTCCTCGATGGGCATCATCATGCCGATCAGGCCCCAGCAGCCACCGTGCAAGGCGCACATCAGGGTCAGGCTTTGCAGCCACATGGGGTGGTCGCGCTGGCTGCTGCGGCGGTAGGCGCGCAGGTGCAGCAGGCGCACCATGGACGCCAGCACGCACAGTGCCGCCCAGGCGATGGCCCAGCTGCGGCCGGTCTGGTCGGAGATCGCCACGGCGAGCGCCACGCAGACCAGGGCGCTGACGACGGACACCGGCACCGTCGGCGCGAACAGCATGCGGATGCGCTCACCCCGGATCTGGCGGTTGAGCTCTGGGTCTTCGGGCTCGGTGTGGGGCTCGCCCCCGAGCAGGGCGAGCATGAAGGCGGGGAAACCGAAAGGCATGCTGGCTGGCCTGCCCTGCAAGCGCTCCGCAGTGCGTTGCCCAGGCTGCCCTGATGTTTGTCAATTAGGACACCGATCCTGCGACGGCTGGCAGGTCATGTCAACGGGACAAACGTCGGGACACGCCGTTTTGCCACCCCGTGAAACCGGGGTGCACGCGCGGCGCAGGCGCTCAGACCTCGCTGGAGCCGAGGTTCAGGCGTTCGCAGACCCGCATGGTGGCCAATTGGAAGGCCTGGAAGTGCAGACCAACCTGGTGCGAAATCGGCTCGAGTTCGGCCCAGACGCTGGCGGGGTCGCTGGAGCGCACCGGGTTGAGCAGCAGGGCGTCCACCGCAGCGCTGATGGTCAGCAGCTTTTGCACGGGGGGGCGCTCCTGGGACCACTGCGTGGGGCTGTTCGGGCGGGCGCGCACGCAGTCGCTGACCTCGCGTGAGAGGCCCCAGGACTGGCACAGCGCGCCGCCCAGGGCAGAGTGGCTCACGCCGAAGGCTTCGATCTCGGCCGCGCAAAGCATCGACTCGTCGGCCGGATCGACCTCGAGCGCGGCATAGCGCTGGCGGTCGTAGGCATACAGCACGGCGCGGCCGCTTTCGGCGAACAGGCCGGTGGTGTGCGCCAGCCAGGGGTCGACGTCGAGCTGGCGGGCGATGCGGCCCATGGCCAGGCCGCGAACGCCGGCGCGGTCCCAGATGCTTTGCAGCAGCGGGCTGGGCGGGAAGGCGCCACGCAGGCCGATTTCATAGGTCAGGCCGGCGACCTGCGCCATGCCCAGGTAGCGGATGCCCTCGTGCACGGTTTCGACGCGCTTGAGCAGGCCGAACAGCGCCGAGTTGACCGTGCGCACCACGGCCGAGGACAGCGCCATGTCGGTCTCGATCAGGGCGGCGAGCTGGTCTGTCGAGCTGTTCTCGTCGGACATCAGCAAGGACAGCTTGACCAGCGTGCTCGGACAAGCCGGCAGGTCGATGTTCAGGTTGCGCAGTTGGGGAGAGATGCTCATGGCGGGAAACCTCGGTCGCTTGCCCGCAGTCTAGGCGCGTGAGGGCGCCGCGAACCGTGAAACAGTTCGCGTCCAAGCCGCCTTTATGGGCTTTCAGCGTGGGATGAAGCGTCGCCTGACCACCGGCCCGCCCGGGCGCAGCAGGCCCTGGGCTTTGCGGAACTCGCTGGGCGGCACGCCCTTCCAGCGGCGGAAGGCCTCGATGAAGGTGGTGACGTCGGCGTAGCCCAGGCGCTCGGCGATTTCCGAGTGCGTCAGGGACGCGGTGGTCATCAGCTCTTCGGCCAGGGTGGAGCGCACCTCTTCAAGCAAGGCGCGAAAGGACGCGCCCTCGGTGGTGAGGTGGCGGCGCAGCGTGCGCGAGGTGATGTTCATCTCGGCGGCGATGGCTTCCATGTCCGGGATGCGGCCGGGCGTGCGCATCAGGCGGTCGCGGACCTGGGCGGCCACGCCGGTGCGGCTGCTGCGCGCGTCGACCAGCTTCTTGCACATCTGCTCGCACAGGGCGGCGGTGTGCGGGTCGGCCTGGGGCAGGGGCTCGTGCATCAGCGAAGCGGCAAAAATGCTCCGGTCGAGAGCCTGGCCGAAAAGGGGGCGCACGCCGAAGAGCTCGGTGTAGGCCTGGGTGAGTTCGGCCGAGGGCTCGGCGCGGCGCATGTGCACGGCCTGGTAAGGCATGGGCTGACCCAGGATCTCGCGCTGCAAGGTGAGCACTGCGGCGCGGTCGCGGTCGACGATGAACTGGCGAACCTCGGGCGGCAGGTGGTCGGCGTGGTAGGTCACGAACACCTGCTCGCCCACTTGCTCGACCTCGTTGGTGGTCAGCGAGAAGGTCTGGTTGAGCATGCGCGAGGCCATGCTCACGGCCATGCCCAGTGTCGGGCTGGAGAGCACGGCGTAGCCCCACAGGCCGTAGGTGGTGACGTGGTAGCGGCAGCCGGCTTCGATGCCCAGCGTGGGCACGTGGGGCAGGGCGCTGATCAGGTTGCGGATGACCTGGATTTCTTGCTGGGCTTCGATCTCGCCCTTGGGGTCTTCCAGCTGGGCACGGCTCAGGCTGGTGTGTTGCAGCAGTTGATCCAGGCTCAGGCCATGGTCCTGGCCGAGCTGGCACAGCACACGGGCCGTGGCCATGCCTCGGCGGAAATCCCACAACTGCCTGGGAAGGCTTTTGGCGTTCATGGCCACATCCAAACGATTCACATTCTCATCCAATTATGTTCGAGAGCCCAAAGACCCTGGCCGTCCAATTGTTGTCCAACTGAACAATACCGTGAGATTCGTCAGGTGTTCGTCGATTCATCCCTTGCGGACGATGGCCAGGCCCTTGAGGTATTCGCCTTCGGGGAAGGTGATGGTGGTCGGGTGGTCGCAGGTGGCCTCCAGGCGGCGCAGCAGGTAGCCATCGACCTGGGCGTCCAGGCCGGCGCCCGCGACGATTTTGTGAAAGAGGTCGGCGCTGATGCCGCCCGAGCAGGAGAAGGTCAGCAGCAGGCCGCCGGGGTTCAGCAGCTTGAGGGCCAGCCGGTTGATGTCCTTGTAGGCGCGGCTGGCGCGGTCGGCGTGGGCGGCGCTGGGGGCGAACTTCGGGGGGTCGAGCACGATGGCGTCGAAGCTGCGGCCTTCTTGCAGGAACTGGCGCAGCGTGGCGTTGACGTCGGCGTCCAGCGCGGTGTGCGCAGCGGGGTCGAAGCCGTTGAGGGCGACGTGGTTCGTGGCGCGCACCAAAGCGGGGCCTGATGAGTCGACGCTGGTGACTTGCGTGGCGCCACCGGCCAGGGCGGCCACGCTGAAGCCGCCGGTGTAGCTGTAGCAGTTGAGCACCGTCTTGCAACCGAGCTCGCGCACCAGTTTGGCGAACAGGCCGCGGTTGTCGCGCTGGTCGAGGTAGTAGCCGGTCTTGTGGCCCTCGGCGACGTCGAGCGTGAGCTTCCAGCCGTTTTCTTCGATGGTGACTTCGGTGGGGCGCTGGTGGCCGCCGGGGGCATCGGGGTGGCGCAACCAGCCGGTGACGGGTGCCAGGCCTTCGAGGCCACGCACGCTGACGTCGGAGCGCTCGTAAATGAAGGGGCAGCCGGTGGCCGCGACGAGTGCGTCGGCGATGGCGTTCTTCCAGCGCTCGGTGCCGCAGCTCAGGAACTGCGCCGAGAGCACGTCGTCGTACTGGTCGACGACGAGGCCGGGCAGGCCATCGGCTTCGCCGTGGATCAGGCGCACGCCGTTGGAGGCGATGGCCAGGCGACGGCGCAAGGCCACCGCCGCTTGCACGCGGCGGGCGAAGAACGATGCGTCGATGCGCTCGGCCTCGTCGAAGCTCCAGGCGCGCACGCGGATCTGCGAGTTGGGGCTGAAGGCGGCCCAGCACAGGAACTGGCCGTCGTGGGACTGCACGCGCACGGTCTCGCCCGCGTCACCGCCGCCCTTGGCGATGCTGCCCTGGAAGACCCAGGGGTGTCGGCGCAGCAAGGAGCGCTCTTTGCCTTCGCGCAGGGTGATCGTTTTCATCGTCGGGGTCCGCAGTTCGCATGCAAACCCCCGATTCTCCTCCAAGCCCTACGGCGTGGGGCCGGGGCACAGCCTCAGCTTGCGATCACGCCGGGCTCTGTTCTGGCGGGCTCACGCGGCCCGTCGAGGTGGTGGGCTGGGCGGCGCCTGCGTAGGCGCCCAGGATGGCCTGGTCCAGGCGCGCGGGGCTCAGGCGCTCGCGCACCTGCTGGCGCGCGGCCTGGCCGAGCTTGTCGCGCAGGGCCGGGTCGTCGATGAGGCGGCTGACCTGGGCCAGGGCCTCTTCTTCGGAGCGGTAGAGCAAGCCGGTGGCGCCGTCGCGGATCAGGTCGCGGTGGTGGGGCGTGTCGGCGGCCACGCAGGGCAGGCCCAGGGCCATGGCCCAGCTCAGCATGACGGGGAACTGCTCGGCCTCGCTGGCGGCCATGAAGATCCAGCCCGCAGACAGGCGCGAGATGAGCTCGGTGGTTTCGTCGATGGCGTAGCCGCCCACGTTGGCCGCCTTCAGGCGTGCGGCGGTGAGTTCGTCGGTGGGGCCGAACCAGTTGAAGCTCAGGCCCAGCTCGGCGGCGCTGAGCAGCACGGCCAGGCGGCAAAACAGCTCGACCGAGCGAGGGTTGCCTTCCGGGTCACCCGAGACGAGCAGGGGGCGGCGGGCTTCGTGGCGTTCGGCGTCGAAGAAGCGCTCGTCCACGGGTGTCTCGGCGGTTTTGATGGCGGCCGCGACCAGGCCTTTGAGCCTTTGGGCATCTGACAGGCTGCTGGCGATGACCTCGGGTTGGCGCACGCCGGCCAGCGACATCAGCGCGCCCACGGTGGTCTGCAGTGGGCGCAGCAGGCCCAGCGTGCGCGAGCCGTGAGGCGAGTAATAGACGCGGGTCTCGCGCGGCAGCAGCCGGCCCATGCGCGTGCCCAGTGCCCAGGGCAGGAAGCCATGCAGGTGCACCGCGCTGAAGGCGTGCTGGCCGATCTGTTGCTGCACCACGTTGGCCAGGGTCAGCCAGTGCTTGCGGCTGCGTTCCTCGCACGGCACGGTGACCAGGTGGATGCCTTTGTGAAAGCGGCCTTGCAGGTGGCGGTGCCGGGGCTGGTCAAGCATCACCACGGTCTGCCGGTAGCCGGCGCGCGCGAGGGTGTCGGTGGCCGGACCCATGAAGCCGAAGACGGCTTCGGTGAGGTCGCCCACGATGTGCAGGACGTGGCCCTGCGGGGGCAACAAGGCGTGTTGAACGTCGGAGAGGTTGGTCATGGGATCGACGGGGTTCAGCGCGCGCCACCTTTGCCCAGGACCACGGCGATGGTCTTGACCAGGATCACCGCGTCGCTCCAGAGGCTGCGCTGCTCGACGTAGTCGCGGTCGAGCTCGACGCGCTCTTCGTAGGTGGTGTCGCTGCGGCCGCTGACTTGCCACAGGCCCGTCATGCCGGGCATGGCGTTGAGGTAGTGCCAGCGCGCTTCGCCGTAGCGGTCGAGCTCGGCCAGGGTGATGGGGCGGGGGCCCACCAGGCGCATCTCACCCTTGAGCACGTTGAAGAGCTGAGGCAGCTCGTCCAGGCTGGTTTTGCGCAGGAAGGCGCCCACGGGGGTGATGCGGGGGTCGTTGGTGAGCTTCTGGTCGCGGTCCCATTCGGCGCGGGCGGCGGGGTCGTTCTTGAGCAGCTCGGCCAGCATCTCGGCCGAGTTCAGCACCATGCTGCGGAACTTCCAGCACTTGAACATCTGGCCATCTCGGCCGACGCGGTAGTGCCCGAAGAAGATGGGGCGGCCGTCGCGGCGCCAGATCAGCCAGGCGACCACGGCCATCAGCGGGGCGAACAGCGTGAGCAGGATGGCGGCGCCCAACTGGTTGAGCCAGGTGATGAGGCGATCGAAGCGGTTCTTCTCGCGCAGGCGTGACTTGACGCTCAGGCCTGTGACCACGTAGGACGTTGAGCTGGGCATGTTCGGGGGCTCCCTGGAGGATGCAGGTTTTCCTGCCTTGTTTTTTGGTATTGCATGTGGTGTGCCATGTGGCCGGATGGGGACGGGCACCTCAGGTTTGCCCCAGCGTGGCGCTGGCGCAGACCCCTTGCACGAAACGGGTGCGTTGGCGTGGCTTGACAAATCCCTGTTGTGGCGCGGTTGGTGGATTTGTTGGTGCCCTGTGCACTGAGTTGGCCGCTTGTGCTCGGTTGAGGGGTGGCCATGGCACGCGGCGTGCTTGATGGGGTGGGTAAACACGGACTCAGCCCATGACCCTCACTCAAATCTTGTTGTCAATCCAGGCCCGCTGGCGCCTGGTGGCCGGGGTGTTTGTCCTGGTTTTCATCACGTTGCTGGCCATGCTGGTGTCTCAGCCCAAGCAGTACAAGGCGCAGGCGTCGGTGATGCTGGATGTGAAGTCGGCTGACCCGGTGGATGGCGATGTCATCCCCGCTCTGGGCGTGGCGTCTTACATGGCCACGCAAGTTGACTTGCTCCGCAGCGAGCGCGTGCTCCGCCGCGCATTGACGTTGCTGAGGGCAAACGAAAGCGAATCCACCCTGCAGCGCTGGCAGGAGGAAACCGGCGGTCAGGGCGACATGCTGACTTGGTTGAGTGAGGTGACGCTGCGCCGGCTGGAGGTGCAGCCCTCGCGCGAGTCCAACGTGATTTCGTTTGCCTATGCGGGCGCCACGCCGCAGGTCGCCGCCGAGGTCACCCAGGCCATCACCAAGGCTTACATCGACACCAACATCGAGATCCGTGTTGACCAGGCCAAGCAGTACACGAACCTGTTCGACGCACGGGCCAAGCAATTGCGCGAGGCTGTCGAGGCCGCACAGCTCAAGCTTTCGAAAGCGCAGCAGGAGGGCGGGGTTCTGGTCAGCGACGAGCGGCTCGACTTCGAGACCGCGCGCCTGGCCGACCTCTCGGGGCAGGTGTTGGCTGCACAAGTGTCTGCGGGGGAGTCCGGTGCCCGCACTGACATCAGCCGCGGCAGTGGCGTCAAGATGCAGGAGGTGCTCAACAGCCCGCTGTTGTCAACCTTGACTGCTGGCCTGGTGGCTGAAGAGGCTCGTGTGGCCGACCTGGCCACACGGCTGGGTGAGAACCACCCGGACCTGGCCAAAGCCCGGGCCAATGTGGCCCAGATGAAAACACGCATCGCCGAAGAAACCCAGCGCGTTGTCGGTGGGGTCGCGGTCACCGATCGACTGGCCTCGACAAAGCTGGCGCAGCTTCGCGCAGCCTATGACGCCCAACGCGCGCGCGTGGCCCAGCTCAAGGCCCTGCGAGATCAGTTCTCTGTCTTGCAGCGCGACGTCGATAACGCCAACCAGGCCTACAGCCAGGCCGTGGCCAAAGCCGCTCAGATCGAGTTTCAGTCGCAGGCGCGGCAGAGCAATGTCACCGTCATTCGCGCGGCAACGGTGCCTGCGCGCGCAGCCAGTCCGAACCTGCGCAACGGCCTGCTCCTGTCGGTGCTCGGGGCATTGTTGCTGGGGATTGTGGTGGCCTTGACTTTCGAGTGGCTGGATCAGCGTGTGCGCCACGAAACCGACGTGACCGTGATGTTGGGCCGACCCTTGCTGGGCGTGTTGCCGGATGCCGATCGAGCAGGGGCTGGTGCGGGGCGCATGACGGCGTTGCGCGCTGACCTGATGAAGAGGCTGGGGGTGGGGGCTGCATGAACATTCGCCACGAACATGCGATCGCGACGCGCACCTCAGACGAGCCTTTCGCGCAGCCGCTGATGCATCCCGTTGCTTCGGCCAGCGATCCTTCTCGCGCTAGCAGGTCCATTGGTGGCTTCATCCGAGAAGCCCGCAACCTGAGCGATGAGCAGGTCGAACAGATCCTGATTTACCAGCGCAAAAATGACTTGAAGTTTGGCGAGGCTGCCGTGGCGCTGCAGTTGGCCAGCGGTGAGGACGTGCGTCGCGCCTTGTCGTTCCAGTTTGACTACCCGTACGGTGAAGCGCGGGTGCGCAGCCTCAGTGCAGAGTTGGTGGTGGCGGCGTCGCCGTTTTCAGCGGCTGCCGAGGTGTTTCGCGATTTGCGCAGCAAGCTGCTGGGCCTGGGTCCCGCAGAGGGCGAGGCCAAACGTGCTTTGGCGGTGCTCAGCCCGGAAGTGGGCGATGGCAAAACCTTCGTGGCGGTGAACCTGGCGATTGCGTTCAGCCAGCTGGGTTTGCGCACGCTCATCGTTGATGCCGACCTTCGATCCCCCAGGGTGCACAAGATCTTCGACGTGCCTGACCGGGTTGGTCTGAGCAATGTGTTGGCTGGTTTGACACACCAGGATTTCATCTACGACGTGCCTGGCCTGCCCAGCTTGTACGTGCTGCCGGCGGGCATCGAGCCGCCCAACCCGAACGAGCTGATCGCCAAGCCGGGCTTCACGCTGTTGCTCAGGGACTTGCTGCAGCGTTTCGACCAGGTCATCGTGGACACGCCTGCATCCAGCCTGGGTGCCGACGCGCGCATCACCGCCATGAAAGCGGGTTCGTGCCTGGTGGTCTCTCGGCGCCATGGCACCAAGGTCAAGGCGCTCAAGGGCTTGCTCGATGCCATCGACAAATCGCCCACGGCCTTGGCCGGGGTGATGCTCAACGATCGATGAGCATGGGCGCTCTGGGCGTGAACGCAGGCGTGGTCATGGTGCGCTCGCCGGGGGCCGAACGTTGGCCCATGTCCATGATCTACGGCACCGCCTCGCTGCTGGGGTTGTTGTTGTTGGCCCTGGTGGAGCCCCACCCCTTGTTCACTGTGCTGGCCACGCTCGCGTATGGGGTGGTGGTGGGCAACCTGATGTGGCGCTTGCGGGGCGCCAGCGCCCTGATCGCGCCGATCGCGCTGTTGCACGTGGCCGTGCTGGTGTCGCTGGCGGCCATCGAGTCGGGTGCGTCAATGAAGGAGCTCGGCATGTTTGGCGAGCCCTCGGCGGGCGGGGTGGCGTTCGCGGTGATCGGGGTGGTGTTTGTGTTGGCTGCCACGGTTGCGACGCGTGCTGCGATCTCGAGGTGGCCGTCGCCCCCACCGGGCCAAGTGGTGCGACTGAGCGGGCCGATGGCCTACCTCAGCGTCACCATCGTCGGTGTGCTGGTGGTCTACCTGTTCCTCCGTGGTGCCGTCACCGGCTTTCCTTTGTTGTCTGGGGCCGATCGATTTGCCTACCGGGCCGCCGCCGATGTCATCGTCATCAACGTGCTGACATTGAAATATGTCATCGCCGGTTTCATGGGCGCTGGTGCTGCGCTGGCTGCAGAGCGCCGTTGTCGCTTCGCCCACCAAGCTGTGTTCGTGGCCTACCTGGCGGTGACGTTCTTGTTCGCCGACAAATTCTTCAACATCCTCATCGCGGCGATCATCTTTTCAGCGCCTGCGTTCATGCTGGGCGTGCACTCAGGTGGTCGGGCCTTGTTGCGCCTGTTGCCTGGCGCGGTGCTGGCTGTGGCATCGGTGCTGGCGGTGACGGTCTACATCTATTCGGGTGGCGGCGTCTTGTCTGCGGCACAGACCGCCGAACGCCTGCTGGGCCGGGCGGCTGGCCAGGGACAGCTGTGGCATGTGGCGGTGCGAGAGCATGGCGACTGGCTGCGCTTTGATGCCCAGGAGGCGTCCAAGACGCTCGGCAGCCTGACAGCCAACCCCGCGGCCACGTATGCACTCAGGGAACGCATGGGCCCGTTTTACTTCATCGAAAAGCACGCGCCCTCGGCCATGCACCGCTCGTTCTTTGCCAACTCCGGCTGGGTCACGCCCACCATGGTGAGCGAGGCCTACGCGCTGGTGATGTTTGGCCACCTGGGTTTGCTGGTCATCGTGGTGGCGATGGGGGCGGTTCTGGGCGGTCTGATCGGATTTTTCCGCTGGCGCCTGCTTTCGGGCAACCCATTCATGGTGCTGCTGCCTGCGGCCATGCTCACGCAGTTCATTTACGGCTACGCGCAGGGCACGCTGTACTCCCTGATCGGCTTGTCGACCTTGAAGATCTACGCGGCCTTCTTTGTCGTCGGCTGGTTCAGTCACCTTTGGCTCAAGCGACATGCACAATCGACTGGCGCACCTTGATGGGCTGCGGGGCCTGGCGGCCTTGCTGGTCCTCTATCAGCACCTGGTTGAGTACCTGGTGAAGCCAGCCTCTGCCTGGCCGTGGTTGAGCGAGCACTTGGTGTTCCTGCATGGCGTGATCGACCTGGGCAAGGTTGGTGTGGTGGCGTTCTTCCTCATCAGCGGGTTCATCGTTCCTTACAGCTATCGCGCGCCTGGGGCGGTGGGTCGATTCGCGACCTCGCGCTTCTTTCGCCTGTACCCCGCTTACTGGCTGTCGCTGCTGCTGTCTGTGCTGTGCCTGCCTCACCTCAAGGACGTGAGCTTCACGTTGCCACAGGTGCTGGCCAACCTCACCATGCTGCCGAAGGTGCTGGGCCACAAGGAGGTCCTGGGGGTGTACTGGACGCTGTTTGTGGAGCTCGTCTTCTACGCCACCACGGTGGTGGTGTTCATGCTGGGCGGCCTGCGTTCGCTGCGTTGGTGCGTGGCGCTGGTGGTGATTTTCTGCGCGCTGGCTTTGGTGGGCGCCGGGCTGCGCGCGCAGGGGCGCTCGGGTGCGCCGGTCACGCTGTTGCTGTATCTGGCCTACATGTGGTTTGGGGCCTGCTGTCGATTGTGCTTTCTTGAGCGCTTGCCGGGTGCGGGCCGTGTGGTGGCTTGTTTGTTGGCGGTGCTGCTGGTGATCACCCCACTGGTCTGGGGCATTGCGTTCGACGATGCCTCACACACCGAGTCCGTGTTGGCCGCGGTGCTGGGTTGCCTGGGGGGCATGGCGCTGTTCCTGTGGTGCGTGTCGCGTCAGGTGTTGGTGCACCCGTTCTGGCTGCGTGCTGGCGCTTTGAGCTATTCCGTTTACCTGTTTCACCCGATCGGGCTGGATCTGGGCATGGCGCTTGGCACGGCCATTGCGGGCGATGTGTTCGTGGTTCACCTGCTGGCCCAGGTGGCGGTCACGCTGGGGTTCACCTGGGCGGTGGCCGACTTGGCAAAGCGGTGGATCGAGGCCCCGGCCATCGAGGTGGGAAGGCGATTCGGTGATCGCCTCTGGGGCACGAAGGCGGCCAGTTTGAACATGGCGGGCAGGGTGAAGTCATGAAGGTGTTGCACGTCGCAGAGAGCATTTGGGGAGGTTGTGGCACTTACCTCAACGAGATCGTGCCGCTTCAGCAAGAGGCGCTGGGGTTGGCACAGGTCCGTTGTGTGGTGCCCGCTCAGCACGTGGCCCACCTGTCCCGAATCGAGCCCGCCAGCCTGAGCCTGTTTGACCGACCCGGTCGTCTCCAGGGCTTGCCGAAACTGGCGTCTGCGGTGCTGCGCGAAATCAAGGCTTGGCAGCCCGATGTGATCCATGCGCACTCCACGTTTGCCGGTCTCGTTGTGCGCTCGATCGCGCAAGTGCTGCGCTGGCCACCGATCGTGTATTGCCCGCATGGGTGGGTCTTCGATGTCGAGCAGCCGCGATTGGTGCGCACCTTGGAGCAACAGGTCGAGCGTGTGTTGTCGCACCGGTGTCAGCGCATCGTGGCGATTTCCGAGTCCGAACGCGTCAAAGGCATCGAGGCCGGCATTCGCGAGGACAAGATCACGGTGGTGCCCAACGGGCTGCGCGATCGGCCCGATGTGCGACCTGCTGCCTGGGACGATGCGCGCTTGAAAGTGCTCTTTGTGGGGCGGCTGGATCGGCAAAAGGGCATCGATGTCTTGCTGCAGGCCGTGCAGGGTTTGCAGGAGCATGTGTGTGTCAAGGTGGTGGGCGAAGCGGTGGTGGGTGCGACCGACCCGCAGCACGACGCCTCCTTGCCGCACGTGACGTTCCTGGGTTGGATGAGCCAGGATCAGGTGGCCGCACAGATGGCCGCCTGTGACGTCGTGGTGATGCCCTCTCGGTGGGAGGGCTTCGGGCTCGTCGCCATCGAGGCCATGCGCGCGGCCAAGCCTGTTTTCGCCTCGGAGGTGGGCGGCTTGGTTGAGATCGTCACGCCCGACACCGGGCACCTGTTTCCAGTGGGTGACGACAAGCGGCTGCAGCAGCTGTTGCTGGACGCCTCCGATGAGCGCTTGCGGGAGATGGGGGCGCAAGGTCGGCGGCGCTTTGTGGAGCGCTACCTGATCGACCGCACCAGCGAGGGCTTGTTGTCGATCTATGGCGACCTGGCGGGAGCGGCCAGATGAGCGGAGAAAGCCGATCCTCGGTGCGCGTTTGCGTCAACGGCCGCTTCCTGACCCAGTCCACCAGCGGCGTGCAACGGTTTTGCCGCGAGCTGCTGGCCGCCGTCGACAAGCACCTCAACGAGCACCCAGCCAGTGCCCAGGGCCTGGCCTGGGAGCTTTGGGTGCCCGCGGGCGCCCGCGACCTGCCCACCTACCAAGCCATCCGCCTTCGCCAGTTCGAGGACAAGCCTGGTCACGCCTGGGATCAGCTCTTGCGTCGTCATGCCGCGCCCGATGACATCCTGGTCAACCTGGCCAATGGCGGGCCTGTGCTGCGGGGGCGCAGCCTGTCGGTGATCCACGATGCGGCGGTGTACCGCACGCCTGCCAACTTCACGCGGGCATACGCCTTCTTTCACCGCATGCTGGGGCGCATGCTGGCCTGGCGCAGCCGCGTGTGCACGGTGTCCGAGTTTTCGCGTGCCGAGCTGGCCGAGGTGCTGGGCCTTCGTCGCCAGGACATCGCTGTCATCCACAACGGTGGTGAGCACCTGGGGCGGGTGAGCCCCGATGACAGCGTGGTCGAGCGACTGGGCCTGCGTGATCGGGGTTTTTTCTTGTTCATCGGCTCGCCTGCGCCCAACAAGAACCTGCAAACCGCGATCAAGGCGTTTGCCGATGCGCGCTTGAAGGACTGGCCCTTCGTCATCGTTGGCTCCCTTGACCTGAGCGTGTTCGGTGCGGCCAGCAGCGAGCTGCCGCCCAACGTGCGCACCACCGGCCGACTCACCGACGAAGAGGTGGCGGGCCTGCTCAGGCAGGCAAGGGCCCTGGTCTTTCCGAGCCTGTACGAGGGTTTTGGCATCCCGCCTCTGGAGGCCATGCTGGCCGGCTGCCCGGTGCTGGCGTCTGACATCGCGCCGGTGCGCGAGGTGTGCGGCCAGGCTGCCTGGTTCTTTGATCCGCGCGACGCCGGTGCCCTGGCCACGCTGGTGTTGCGTGCCACCCATGACGAGGCCGGGCTGGGCGACTTGGCCGCGCAGGGCCTGGCGCGCGGCGCTCACTTCACCTGGGGGCGCAGCGCGCAAGCCCTGCTCGACGTCGTCGGGCAGGTGGCGCGCTCCACCCCCTTCACGCAGACCGCAGGCGGTGACTCGCACCCAAGCGGCAAAGGAGCCAAGGGATGAGAATCCTTCACCTGAGCATGTTGTACCCGCCTCGGATCATGGGCGGGGCCGAGAAGTCGGTCGCGTTGCTGTCCGAAGCCCTGGTGGCGGCGGGGCATGAAGTGGCTGCGGCCTGCATCACGCCCGATGGGTGGGAAGAAGAGGTGCGCAACGGCGTCAAGGTCTACCGCATGCCCCATGAGACGGACTTCTGGCCGGAGGAGTGGCCAGAGCACACCGTGCTTGAGCGCGGTGTGCGCCGCTTCAAGCAGCAGTTCAATGTCCGCATCGAAGACCACTTCCTGCGCGTGATCGACGACTTCAAGCCGGACGTGGTGCACACCCACTCGCTGCTTGATGTTTCGACCCGCGTCTGGTTGGCGGCCAAAGAGCGGGGCCTGCCCATCGTGCACACGTTGCGCGACTTCGACCTGGTGTGCGGCAACGCCGCGATGTTCAAGGACGGCAAGCGCTGCGAGAAGCGCCACCTCAAGTGCAAGGCGTTCACCTTCATGAAGGAAAAGCACCACCATTGCGTGGATGCGGTCGTGGGCGTTGGCGCGGGCATCCTGCAGTCGCACCTCGACCTGGGCTACTTCTCGCACGTGCCCAGTCAACATCGTCGCGTGATCTGGAACCCGGCGGTGGTCGAAGGCATCGGCAGCGACTACGTCAAGCCCAGCATGGCTGGCAAACCCATCACCTTTGGCTACCTGGGGCGCATCAACATCGAAAAGGGGGTGGGCGTCATGCTCGACGCCTGTCGCTTGCTGCCCTCCGAAGGGTGGCGCCTGATCGTGGCGGGCAAGGAGCCTTCGGAGAGCGACTCGCTGAAGCCGCGTGCGGCGGGCATGCCGGTCGATTTCGTGGGCTTCATCCAGCCCAAGGAGCTGTTCGATCAGATCGATGTGCTCATCGTGCCGTCCATCTGGGCCGAACCGTTGCCGCGCACCATCCTGGAGGCTTATGCAGCAGGGGTGCCCGTCATCGGCGCTGACTCGGGGGGCATCCCCGACCTGATCGGCACGGACAACACCGATTGGCTCTACCCACCCAACGACGCGGCAGCGCTGAAAGCGCGCATGAGCCGGATCATGCAGGTGGGCAGGGAAAGCCTGCCTGGCAAGGATCGCTTCCTGCACGTCCTGTCCGAGACCACGCCACCCCAGGTCGCCAGTCGCTACCTGGAGCTTTACCGTTCGGTGATGGCGCGGCAGGCTCAGGCCGCCTGAGCGCTGGCCACTCTGGGAGCAGGTGATGTTGTTTCGCAGCATGGCGTTGATGACGTTGCTGAACATGGCCAAAGCGGCCGTGTCCCTGATCGTCTCCGTGCTGGTGGGCAGGCACATCGCGCCGGGTGACTATGGTTTGGTCACCTTCGCCATCCCCTTGATGGCGCTGGTCACTTTGCTGACCGACCTGGGCCTGAGCAGCGCGTTGGTGCGCCATCCGGATCTGACGCCGCGCACGCAGGCGCGCGCTTTGTCCTTCCTGGCCTGGCTCGGCCTGGCGGCGGGCGGCTTGCTGGCCTTGATCGCCACGCCCATGGAGGCCTGGGTGCGCTTGCCCGGTCTGACCCCCGTGCTGCTGTCGTTTGCGCTGGTCACCGCCTTGGCGATCTGGGCAACAGGCCCTCGCGCTTTGCTGGAGCGTGAGATGGCTTATGGGCAAGTCTCTTTGACCGATGGCGTGGCGCTGTTGATGGCCATCGTCGCATTCCTGGTTCTGATCGCGATGCAGGCGGGGCTGGCCGCGGTGCTCGCCTTCCACGTTGTGCTGCAGGCGGTGCGAGCGCTGGGTTTCAACCTCCAGGCATGGCGGCGTTACGCGCACGCGGGACCCTTCTCGGAGATGCGGCCGCTGTTGGCCATCGGTGGCTGGGTGCTGGCCACCAACCTGTTGTCCTTCATGGGGCGCAACCTCGATCGGTTGGTGATCGCGCCGGTGTTGGGTGCCACCGCCCTGGGGCTGTATGGCATGGCCTATCAGTTCATGACCATCCCGCTGGTGCTGATCTCCTGGCCTGCCAGCGGGGTGCTGTTGTCGGCGCTTTCCAAGTTTCATGGTGCGCCGGATCAAAGGCAGCGCATCGTGCTGGCCGTTGTCACGCTCACGGCCCTGTTCTCAGGGCCCTTCGTGGCGGCCATGGTTTTCGTGATCGACGAGCCGCTTCACTGGTTCTTCGGTGAACGCTGGCATGGCCTGCTTGACCTCATCTGGTGGATGGCGCCGGTGGGCGCGGTCCAGTCCATCGCGGCCCTCGCTGGCGCTGTGCTGGTGCAGGCCGGCAAGGTCAGGGAAAACTTCCTGCTCGGGGTGCTCAATGCTTCGGCCTTGGGGCTCACCTTCGTGTTGACAGTCTCGCATGGCCTGGCCCACCTGGTGATGGCTTATTCGGTGGTGGCGGTGCTGGTGTCCTGCGTGATGATCCAGCGCATGTGCGTTGAACTGGGCATGGGGGCTGGGCAGCTGCTGCGCGCGATCGCGCCGGGTGTGCTGGCCGGTCTGGCAGTGGGGGCGCCGTACCTGCTTGCCGATGTTGCGTGGCCGGGGCAGGTGATGCAGTGGGGCCACGTCCTGCTGGGCGCCTTGTTTTGCTGGGTGTTGATGAACCTGCTGCAGCGCCACGCCTGGCTGGGGGCCATCCAGGCCTTGAGCAGCGTGCGCATCACGGGTGCCGGCGCAGCTGCCGCGCCCGCCGATGGGGGCGGGCGATGAGCCAACCAGGTGGACCGATTCAAGGCGTCCAGGTCTTGCGGGCGGTGGCCGCGCTGTGCGTGCTCTTCGGGCACCTGCAGCAGCACATCGTCAGCCTGGCCAAAGCGGTGGGCGATTCGCGTTCGCCCTGGCTCGCTTGGGCCGGCGGTCTCGGGGTCGACCTGTTTTTCTGCATCTCCGGCTTCATCATCGTGTTGTCGGCCCGCAAGGTGATGGGGCAAAGCGGCGCGGGTCTGGACTTCATGGTTCGCCGCCTGATCCGAGTCGTGCCGCTTTACTGGCTGGCCACGTGCGCCTACCTGCCGATTTTCCTGTTCGGTGCGAGCACCGCGGGGCGTGATGTGTGGCTGCCCTTGCTGACTTCGATGTCCTTTGTGCCCTACCCGGTGTTCGGTGACTGGGCTGCCCCATACCCGCTGCTGACGCTGGGCTGGACGCTGAACTACGAGATGTGGTTTTACGTCAGCATGGCCGCGGTGATGTGCCTGGTCAGGCAGCGTGTCGTGCTCTGGACGGCGTTGTGGATGGGCTCGCTGGTGGCGCTGGGCGTGGCTTTGGAGCCGGAGCATCGGCAGCTGTTTTTCTGGAGTCGCCCCATCGTGCTCGAGTTCGTCGTGGGGGCCGCGATGGGGATGGCGCATGCCCATGGCAGGCTCAGGCTGGGTGGGGGCTGGGCGTGTTGCCTGGGCGCTATCGCCGTGTCGTGGGTGGCGCTGGACCCTTTTGGCATGACCACCGCCAGCGGCCCCACCCCCAATGACTTCGTGCGCCTGGCTGCCTGGGGTGCCCCAGCGGCGCTGATCCTGCTCGCTGTGGTGGCCAGCCCGGTGGTGCTGGGGCTGAGCCGACACCGTTTGCTGGCACCCCTGGTGCGCCTGGGCGATGCCTCGTACTCGCTGTACCTGCTGCATCCATTTGTGCTGATCGTGCTGGGCAAGTTGTGGGTCGCCACGTCCCTGCATGCGCTGTTGCCCTGGTGGTCCCTGGCCTGCCTGTCGGTCATGGCGGCCTGGGTTGTGGCCCGGCTGTCACACCACTGGATCGAATTGAAGGTGTCCGCTTGGTTGGGCCGTCACAGGCTGGCCAGGCGCTGGATGATGGGGTCCAAGGTGGATGGGGTGGTCAGGACATGAGTTGGGCAGAGGTGGTGGCGGCGGATTTGCGAGCCAACTGGGGGCAGGGGGGCTGGCGTGGGTTTGTCTCCGCCATGCTCTACCACCCAGGGTTCTCGGCGGTGTTCCACCATCGTGTCGCGCAGGCCATGTGGGCGCGCGGGCACAAGCGCATTGCCCAGGTGCTCTGCAAGCGCAACGTGGTGCGCACAGGCTGTCACCTTCACCTCGATGCCCGGATCGGTCCTGGTTTGAGCCTGCCTCACCCGGTCGGGGTGGTGGTGGGGTCAGGGGTGGTCATTGGTGAGGGGGTGACCCTTTATCAGAACGTGACCTTGGGGCGGGGGCGTGGCCGCAGCCACTACCCCTTCATCGAAGACCGGGTGGTGGTCTACCCTCAGTCGGTGATCGCCGGGGGGGTGCGCGTGGGGTCGGGTGCCACGATCGGCGCGTGCTGCCTGGTGATGGACGACGTGCCCGCTGGCGCGGTGGTTCGAGGCCGTGCCAGCTCGGTGCCTGGTCCAGGCCTTGCAGACATGGACGGCCATGCAACACCGCATTGATCAACTGCAGCTGATCCGCCTGTTGGCCGCGATGCTGGTGCTGATCGGGCACGCGCGGGACAAGGTGGCGGCTGGCATCGACACCCTGGGGGGGCGGCGAACTTCTATGCCGGCGGTGTGGATGTGTTTTTCGTGCTGAGCGGCTTCATCATGTTCGTGATCTCGCGCGAGGACGCAGGCCGCCCTGGCGGTTGGATGCGCTTTCTGCGCAAGCGCCTGACGCGCGTGGTGCCACCCTACTGGTTCTTCACCACCTTGATGCTGGCCGTGGTGGTGGCCGCGCCTGGGCTGGTTTCCAACGCCGCGCTGGAGCCTTTGCACGCCTTGGGCTCGTACCTGTTCATCCCGGTCGACAACTCGCAGGGCGAGGCCTTCCCGCTGCTGGCGTTGGGCTGGACCTTGAACCATGAGGTGTTTTTCTACGTGCTGTTCGCGTTGGGCCTGCTGTTTGCCAGGCCAGTGGGGGTGTGGGTCACGGCGGTGCTGGTGGCTTCGTGTGGTCTGGTGGGCTGGCTGGCAGCCCCTGTGCAAGCACCGGCCTCGTTCTGGTTGAACCCGATCGTTTTCGAGTTCCTGCTGGGCATGGCCCTAGGCAGTTTGCATGAACGCGGGTTCCGACTCTCGGCAGGGCCCGCCGCTTTGCTGGCCCTGCTTGGTTTGGCTGGCTTGTGGATGGCGTCCACCGGCTTTCACGGTGGCGTGCTGGTGCCGGAGCGCGCGCTGTGGATGGGGTTGCCCGCCTTGTGCCTGGTGGCGGCTGGAGCCTTGGCTGACTCGCCGCCAGCGGCGGGTCGCTGGATGCGCGCAGGGGTGCTGGGGGGCGATGCGTCTTATGCGCTGTACCTTTCGCACCCCTTCACCCTGGCGTTGTGCGCTTGGGTGTTTCGCTCTCTGGGCTGGCCCCTGGGCTGGGTCACGCTCTTGCTGGCCTGCGCCGCTTGCCTGCTTGTTGCCGTCGTGTTTCACCTCTGGCTGGAAAAGCCGTTGGTGAGCAGGTTGAACCGATTGTTCTCACGTCCTCGAATCTCCCCTCAATGCGCATCCTCCACCTGAGTTCGGTGTACGCCCCTGATTCGGTTGGCGGGGCTGAAAAAGTCGCTGAAACCCTGGCCTTGTCTGCGGTGCGCGGTGGGCACACCGTGGGTGTTTGCCATGTCGCTCGCTCAGGCGGCACCTCGCGTTGTCAGGATGGTGTGACGGTCTACCCCTTCGCCCATCGCAATCCGATCTGGATCGGGGACGCCGTCAGTCGGCCGGCGCCTCTGCGTCAGCTCAACAAGGTTGCAACCCTGTTCAATGCGCTGATTGCTTCGGACTTTGCGCGGGTGCTTGACGAGTTCCGACCCGACGTCGTGCACTCGCACTCGATGGTCGAGTTGCCGCCTTTTGTCTGGCAGGTTGCCCAGCGCAAGGGGGTGCCGGTGGTGCACACCCTGCACGACTACGACCTCCTTTGCATCCGTGCGGCCCTGTTCAAGGACGGCGAGCGTTGCGAGCAACTGCACCGCGCCTGCGCCGCATTCTCGGTGGTCAAACGCGGGCAGCATCGGCACATCGATCACGTTGTCGCCGTCTCGCGCTCGGTGCTCGACCGCCACCTCGCCGCAGGGCTGTTTGCGCACCTGCCTGAAGAGCGACGGCACGTGATCTGGAACCCGGTGCATGGCGCCGATGGGGCTCGAGCCGCTGGTGGTGGGCCCATCGAGGGCGCGATCCGCTTTGGATTCCTGGGTCGCCTGGTCACCGAGAAGGGCATCGAGGCCCTGCTGCGCGCCTGCCGTGAGCTGCCAACTGGAGGCTGGAGCCTGCAGGTGGCTGGCAAGCCCCCTGGGGGCGAGCAGGCGATGGCGCCCTTGCTCGAACTCGCCAAGGGGCTGCCGGTTACCTTTGTGGGGCACGTGAATCCGCAAGCTTTTCTCGCTGGCATCGATGTGCTGGTGGTGCCCTCGATCTGGGACGAACCTTTTGGCCTGACGGCGCTGGAGGCCTATGCCCAGGGTGTGCCAGTCATTGGCAGCACACGTGGCGCCATCCGCGAACTGGTGGGTGGCGTCAGCCCTGCTTGGTTGTTCGATCCGGGCGAGCCGGGCGCCCTGAGCGCTCGCATGCGCGGCTTGATGAACAGCGGTGCGACACCCGCTTGGGACGCCCGAGCCCTGCTGGCGCAGACCCGCCCCGATGCCGTGTTCGAACGCTACCTCGAGGTCTACCGGCAAGCCACTCGTCAATCGGCTTCGATGCGCGTCGACTGACTTTCTCGGGCTGTCACGCCCCCGGTGCTGTCGCCCTGGCGACGGTTTCTTTTGACGACAACCTGGCTGGAACGATCGACCTGGATGCTGGGCGATCGTGGGGTCCGCAGGTTGGTGTCGACACAGGTGTTGTCCTGGATGGTTGCCCTGAGGCTGTTTGCCACGGTGATGCAGCCTTGCTGGGCGCGGCGAACCGTGTTGCGTGCGATCAGCAGGTCCGCGTTGACCGCCCCTTCGACCAGGCCGTTCTTGCCCCCGCCGTAAGCGGTGATGACCGCCCACGGGATGCCCGGGATCTCATCGATCGCGGTGTTGTCGAATTGGTTGTCCGTGACGGCAACATCGATCGCGCCTGCACCCTCGTTCCAGCGGCCAGTGTCTGTGAGCAGCCGAACCGCGTTGCGGTTGATCGCATTCACGCGGTTGGCGTGAACCCGTCCCCGAGCCTGCTGCGCCAGCACGGCGTGTCCATTGAAGCGCTCGAAGCGATTGCCTTCGATGTCAAAGCGCCCCCCCTGGAGCGCCAGCGAGCGGATGGACCAGCCCGCTTTGGCCTCTGGCAGGGCGGGTGTCACCACCACCCGGTTCAGCAGGCCACCTCGGGCCAAGGGGCCTTGCGCGAGGGTGGCGTTGCCCGCCACCTGGCCTTGCGGATCGACCAGGGTGAGGGCCTGCCCGGCGCGCAGGAAGCGAGAGTACTTCGACAGGGTCAGACCCGCGCCTGCTTCGTCCACCGACACGATCGGGCTTTGTGGTGCGCTGAGGTTGATGGCGTCGTCGCCCTGATCGGCAAACAGGTTGTTGCGCACGAGCGTGTCGCCGCCGGAAATCAACACATGCAGGGCGTCGTAGTTCGTGCTCAGCGGGTTGCCGGTGAGCTCTTCGTCGGCCTGAACCTGGCTGTTCACAAGCGCCAGGCCGCGCTTGAGCCCGTAGGCGAGCACACCCATGCCGGGACCCGACGCGATCTTGACGTGATCGATGGTGACGTCCTGGGTCTGCTGGGGCCCGGGCTCGTCTTCGATGCGGATCGCCGCACCCTGGTACCAGCTGTGGAACACCGCGAAGGTGCTGCCGACGGGCAGCCGGCTGAAGGCCGTCGAGTGGTAGGTCTGTGGCGCGATCAGCGTGGCAGGCGTGGCACTGTCCGGGGGCAGGATGACGCGCTTGCCGCCAGGCACCCATTGCCGCTGCTCGCGGTCGTACTCCGTGACCTGGTGCAGCGGTGTGCTCGCCGTCACCGGGTGGCGGGCGTCCACGACCAGCACCACCCGGTCGCCGTCGCGTCGGGTCACGGCCAGCGAAGAGCAGCGTGCGTCGTAGCCGATGGTCAGGTTGCTCAGGCGCACTCGTTCGGATTGGCGGATGCGGATGCCGTCACCCATGCCCGAAAGGATCAGGCTCGCACCTCGTCCATCCAGCGTCAGGTCGGACAGGCCTTCGATCATGAGGTGGGCGGCCAACTTGGCGTTGAGCTGGAGCCGGTAGCGGCTGCCTTCGAGCACGATCCGTTGCGCGCCTGTTTGCCGGGCCGCATCCAGGGCGGCTTGCAGCAAAGGGCTGGCGTCTTCGTCCGGCCGCGCGGCGCGCACCGTGAGCACCTGGCGCTTGGCGTCCTCAACGGGGAGCCTGACGACCACGCGGATGCCTTGCCCGGATGGGCCTTGCCAACTGCTGACGAGGTCGCCCGCTTGCGCCTGGGCCGGGCTGGTGGGTGAAGGCTGCTGTTCGGCGAACCACTGTGCCTGGTGAGGCGAGGTTTTTGGACGCGGCAAACCTGCCAGAGGGTCTTGCGCCTGGCACCCCAATGCCAACATGGGCACGATGGCCCACGCCAGCAAGCTGCCGCGCCGCCTGGTCGCCAGAGGCCGGGTGGCCGCCATCACACCTGGTGGTAAGCGCGATACCACGCCACGAACCTTTCAATGCCCTCTTTCAGCTGTACCTGCGGTGTGCGCTGGCTCCAGGCCTCGAAGTTGGACATGTCGGCGAAGGTGGCGGGCACGTCTCCAGGAGCCATGGGCTGCAGGTCGAGCGTGGCCTTCATGCCCAGGGCCGACTCCAACGTGGCGATGAAGTCCATCAGCCCCACGGGTGCGCTGTTGCCGATGTTGAAGACACGGTAAGGCGCCCACGAGCTGCCGGGGTCGGGGTTGGCCTTGTCGAAATCGGGCAGACCATCCGGCACGCGATCGGCCGCCGCGATCACGCCATCGGCGATGTCGTCGATGTAGGTGAAGTCGCGCATCATCTGGCCGTGGTTGAACACGGTGATGGGCTTGCCCGCCAGGATGGCTTTTGTGAACAGGAAGGGCGCCATGTCCGGCCTGCCCCAGGGCCCATAGACCGTGAAGAAGCGCAGCCCGGTGGTCGGCAGCTGGTAGAGGTGGCTGTAGGTGTGTGCCATCAGCTCGTTGGCCTTCTTGGTGGCTGCGTACAGGCTGACAGGGTGATCCACCGAGTCCCGCTCCGAGAACGGGATCTTGGTGTTGCCGCCGTAGACGCTGGAGCTGCTGGCGTAGACCAGGTGCTTGACCCGGTGGTGGCGACAGGCCTCGAGGATGTTGAGAAAGCCTGTCAGGTTGGAATGCGCGTAGGCGTGCGGGTTGGTGATCGAGTAGCGCACCCCGGCCTGGGCCGCCAGGTGAATGACCGTCTCGAACCCTTCGTTGGCGAACAGCCTGTCCAGCGCGGACTGGTCGGCGATGTCCTGCTCGACAAAGCGCAGCCCCGGGTGGGCCGACCGCAGTGCTTCCAGTCGATCGAGCTTGAGCTGGGGGGTGTAGTAGTCGTTGAGGTTGTCGATGCAGACGACCTCGTCGCCGCGGTTGAGCAGTCTCAGCGCCGTGTGCATGCCGATGAAGCCGGCGCCTCCAGTGACAAGGATTTTCATGTCGGGGTAGGTGAAGGTGGGGTCAGGCTCGACGAAGCAGGTTCCGAGCCACCCAAAGCGGCGCGTGGCGAGCCGGGGTGCCCACCTGCCAGCCCGCTGCCGCACCAAAATCGTGCCGTTGCCGTGCTGACGCTGGCGGCCCCGAACTTGCAGGCCCACACCTCGACTTGCTGCGCCGCACAAACCGAACCCGGTTAGCATCTCCTTCCTGACCCCGACTCCACCGTTTCACCCAGCCATGACCACCCCGTCCACCCCGCTCCCCCAAGCCCCGTCGAAGATCGCCGTCGTGGGCCTCGGCTACGTCGGCATGTCCATGGCCGTGCTGTTGGCGCGCCAGAACCAGGTGGTGGCGGTGGACGTCATGCAGTCGCGCGTCGACCAGGTCAACAGCCGCGTCTCGCCCATCGAAGACGCCGACATCACGCGCCACCTGCAAACCGAACAACTCGACCTGCGCGCCACCACGAACCTCGCCGAAGCCTGCGCCGAAGCCGAGTACGTGGTCATCGCCACGCCCACCGACTACGACGCCGACACCAACCGCTTCAACACCAAAAGCGTCGAGTCCGTCATCCAGGCGGTGCTGGCGGCCAACCCGAAGGCCGTGATGGTGATCAAGTCCACCATCCCCGTGGGCTACACCGAAGAGGTCAACCGCAAGTTCAACACCGAGCAGGTGATCTTCTCGCCCGAGTTCCTGCGCGAAGGCCGTGCGCTGTTCGACAACCTGCACCCCAGTCGCATCGTCGTGGGTGAGCGCTCCGCCCGCGCCGAGCGCTTTGCCGGCCTGCTGCGCCAGGCCGCGCTCAAGGCCGACGTGCCCGTGCTGCTGACGGGCTCTTCCGAGGCCGAGGCCATCAAGCTGTTCGCCAACACCTACCTGGCGATGCGCGTGGCCTACTTCAACGAGCTCGACACCTACGCCCAGACCCACGGCCTGAACACCCGCGAGATCATCGACGGCGTGAGCCTGGACCCGCGCGTGGGCTCGCACTACAACAACCCGAGTTTTGGCTACGGCGGCTACTGCCTGCCCAAGGACACCAAGCAGCTGCTGGCCAACTACTCGCAGGTGCCGCAGAACCTCATCGGCGCCATCGTCACCTCCAACACCACGCGCAAGGATTTCGTCGCAGACAGCATCCTGGCGCGCAAGCCGAAGGTGGTGGGCATCTACCGCCTCATCATGAAGGCGGGCAGCGACAACTTCCGCGCCAGCTCCATCCAGGGCGTGATGAAGCGCATCAAGGCCAAGGGCGTCGAGGTCATCCTGTACGAGCCCGTGCTGCAAGAGGACGAGTTCTTCAACTCCAAGGTCATCAAGGACCTGGCCGAGTTCAAGGCCAAGTCCGATGTCATCGTCGCCAACCGCATCGGTGCCGACCTGCAGGACGTGCTGGACAAGGTCTACAGCCGCGACCTGTTCGGCCAGGACTGAGGAAGGACGCGGGGCCATTCGGGGCCCCAACCGCTGCCGCTGCGGCTGCAGCCCCTGAACCTCGGGGTGCCTGCGGCTCAGGGATGACCCCTGGGGATGTGCCAGGGAGGGCGTTGCACGTGTATCGTGCAGGCGTTGTCCTCACCGCTGTCCCACCAAAGACCCATGGCGCCCCTCAACCCTGGCTCAGCCGACCTGCTGTCTGGCCAAGCAGACGACCCGGCCGCGCTGCGCCGCGAGATCGCCTTGCTGCGTGCGCAGCTGCAGTTGCGAACCCAGAGCCTGGAGCGCCTGCAGACCGTGCTCGACCGCATGCCCGGGGCGGTGGCCTATTGGGATGCCGAGCTGGTCCTGCGCTTCGTCAACCGCAAGTTGGCCGGACACTGGGCGCACAAGCCCCAGCCCCTGCTCGGGCGCCACATCACCCAGGTGCTGTCGCCACGCGGGTGGGAGAACACCCGTGCCTTCGTGGAGCGGGCGCTGGCAGGCCAGGCCTGCTCGTGCGAGCACGTCGAGGCTGGCCTGACGGCCCAGGTCAGCTACACGCCCGACGTGGTCGAAGGCCGCGTGGTCGGCTTCATCGTCATGGCGCTGGACGTCACCGAGCTCAAGCAGGCCCGAGCTGACGCCGAGCAAGCCAGCCGCGCCAAGAGCGACTTCCTGGCCAGCATGAGCCACGAGATCCGCACGCCGCTCAACGCCGTCATCGGTTTTGCCCAGCTGGGTGCCATGCGCCATGCAGGCCAGGCGCCGGCCGAGTCCTTCGCCCACATCCAGCAGGCGGGGCGCCACCTGCTGGGCTTGGTCAACGACGTGCTCGACTTCTCCAAGATCGAAGCCGGCAAGCTGGCGCTGGTGCCCGTGGCCACGCGCCTGGACGACGTCATCGAACAGGCCACCAATCTGGTCGGGCAACAGGCGCGTGACAAGGGCCTGAGCCTGCTCGTCGAGCGAGAGCCCGGCCTGCCAGATCACTGGTTGGTCGATGGCCTGCGCCTGGACCAGGTGCTCGTCAACCTGCTGACCAACGCGGTCAAGTTCACCGAGCAGGGCAGCGTGCAGTTGCGCGTCAAAGCCGCGCCTCAGGGTGAGCACCCCGGCGCGCACGCAGGCCTGCTTCTGCAGGTGCAAGACACGGGCGCGGGCATGTCGGCAGACCAGCTGGCCCGGCTGTTCCAGCCCTTCGAGCAGGGCGATGCCAGCCGCACGCGGCGCGTTGGGGGCACGGGCCTGGGCCTGTCGATCTGCAAGCGCCTGGTGGACCTCATGGACGGGCGCATCGAGGTGGACAGCACCCCGGGCCGGGGCACGCGGTTCGACGTCTGGCTGCCTTTGCAGCCGGTGGTGCCCGTGGCCGAGCCGGTGGAGGCGGGCCAGCCGAGCCTGGCACCGACCTGGGTGCCCGCGGGTGCAAAGGCACGTCAAGCCCATCGCCCTTTGGCCGCGCCCGAGGGCAGCTTGTCTGGCTTGCGCATCCTGCTGGCCGAGGACAACCCGGTCAACCAGCTGCTGCTGATGCAGTACTTCCGCAACCAGGGCGTGCAGGTGCAGGCCGTGGCGGACGGGCAGGCTGCGTGCGAGGCGGTGGCCGAGGCGGGCCCAGGGGCTTACGACGCCGTGCTGTGCGACATCGAGATGCCCGTGCTCGACGGCTTCGGTGCCACGGCCCGCATGCTGGCCATCGACCCGGGCCTGCCCGTCATCGGCCTGACGGCCCACGCTTTCGAGGACGCCCGCCAGCGCGGCCAGGACTCGGGCATGCTCGACTACCTCACCAAGCCGGTGATCTTCGAGTCGCTCAACGCCTGTTTGCTGCGCCACGCGCGTCGCTCAGGCGCCTGACGGGCCTTCACTTGCGCTTGGCCCGTGGGTGCGCCGCGTCGTACACCTTGGCCAGGTGCTGGAAGTCCAGTCGCGTGTAGACCTGGGTGGTGCTGATCTGGGCGTGGCCGAGCAGCTCCTGCACGGCGCGCAGGTCGCCGCTGGACTGCAGCACGTGGCTGGCGAAGCTGTGGCGCAGCATGTGCGGGTGCACGTGCGTGGGCAGGCCGGCGTCTTGCGCCAGTTGCTTGAGCCGGTTGCGCAATTGCATGGGCGTGAGCCGGCGGCCCAAGCGGCTGACGAAGAGCGCAGCCTCGCCATCGCGCAGGCCGAGTTCGCCGCGCACCTGCAGCCAGGCGTTCAGGGCTTTGCGCGCGGCCTCGCCCACCGGCACGATGCGGCGCTTGCTGCCCTTGCCGGTCACGTGGGCTTCGCCGGCTTGCAGGTCGACCCAGCCCAATGCTTCGGTGTGGGCCTGCACGTCCAGGCTCAGCAACTCGGCGCTGCGCAGGCCACTGCTGTAGAGCAGCTCGACGATGGCGTGGTCGCGCGCGGCCAGCCAGGGGCCTTCGCGCTCGGCCCGGGTGGCTGCTGCGGGTGAGGCCGCGCGGGCCGCTGCGTCGGTGTCGATGTGCTCGGACAAGGCCACGGCCTGGTCCACTGACAGGGCCTTGGGCAGTGGGCGGGGCGCTTTGGGCGGCCTCACGCCGTCGCTGGGGTTCAGGGCGATCAGGCCCTCCACGCCCATCCACTTGAACAGGCCGCGCCAAGCCGACAGCGTGATCGCCAGGCTGCGGGGCCCCAGGCCCTGGCCGTGCAGGCGGGCCACCCAGCCGCGCACGTGGTGGCTTCGCACCTGGGCCAGCGTGAGCCCTTCCTTGTCGCAAAAGGCCTGCAGCCGCAGGAAGGCGTCGCCGTACATGGCCAGCGTGCGCTCGGCCAGGCGGCGCTGTACGCGCAGGTGTTCGAGGTGGTGGGTGATCAGCGGGTCCGACTCGGCCGGGTGCGGCACGGGCGGTGTGGCGGACTGAGGCGGGGGCATGGCTGTGATTGTGCAGCCGAGCGCGCCAACGGGCGCGCTCAAGGAGGGCTTCAGGCGCGGCGGCGGCGCACGCAGGCCATCAGGCCCAGGCCGCCCATCAGCAGGGCCCAGGTCGAGGGCTCGGGCACGGGGCTGGTCACAGAACCTGTCGTCCGGCCAGTCAGGAAGGGCACGGTGTATCGGCCGTTCCCTGGGGAGACGTTGACCCCGCTGTTTGTCACGTCGATGATGCCAAGCGCGTCGATCGGGCCGAAGAACGCACCGCTGATGCTGCCGCCACCGACCACGACGCTGCCACCCGGCTGCCTTGTGCCATAGGCTGGCACCATGAACGCGGCCGAGAGCACCAAGTTGCCTGACCTTGACCCGTCGATGGTCACCGCGCCTCCTGCGATGGGGTTCAGGATCGCGTCCTGGCGTGTGCCGCCTTGCCCAACCTGGGCGCGTGGAGGCACCCCAACAAACACGTCACCGAGGGCACGCACCACCAGCCCATTGCCCAGCACCACCCGCTGCTCTGACGTCAGCTCGATGGTGTGCGCAGCCAGTGCCAGGTTGTCCAGGCTCAGGCCCTGCTCGCCGTGCAGGCGGATGGCACCGGCGTGGGAGAGCACGTCGTTCGGGTCGCCAGCGCTGTCGCCGCGCACATCGAGCACGCCGCTGCAGCGCAAGACCAGGGCGTCGCCCACCTCGCGGGTGAGGCTGTCCGAGCAGTTGAACTGGATGGCCGAGTGGCCGCTCAGCGAGAACGCGCTCAGGCAGATGGCCAGCGACAGCGTGCGAAAGGCGAAGGATGGACGCATGGAGACGCTCCCATTTTTTGAATTCGATGTCCGCCGAGTCTCCTCCACCCATGTGACAGATTGCCTCACCCTTTGCGAGTCGCATCTGCCAAACGGCTTGTTTGCGTGATCCGAAAGGGCCATGCCAGCCCCTTGCGCAGGGGCCCCCGGCCCTCATCCTGATGGGCGGTCAGCCCAGCAAGCGCGCCAACGCCGCGCTGCTCACATCCCCCACCTGCAGCAGGAAGTCCACGCCCATGTCGGAGGTGTAGCGGGTGGCGTCGGGCGAGCCCAGCACCAACAGGCCAAAGCACGCGCCGCCGTGGTGCAGCGGGATCAGGGCCAGCGAGGTGATGTGGGCGCTGTCTTCCAGCCACTTGCCCGCTTCAAACCCGGCGTTCAGGCCGCAGTAGGGCTGGTTCAGGCTGGCCGCAAAACTGCGCGCGTCTTCGCTGACTTCGGCCGCGAAAGGCAGGTCGGTCAGCTCGGGGCGCAGGGCGCGCTCGGGGGTGGACCACAGGCGCACCGCCACCTGCGGGATCAGGAACTCGTGGCGCAGCGTCCCGACCAGGGTGTCGGTCAGGGCGCGGTCGTCGTGGGCCAGCATGACGGCGCGCACCCAGCGGTGCAGGCGGTCGGCGATGGCCTCGTTCTCCTGGCTGTGGCGGATCATTTCCATGATGCGCTTTTCCAGGCCGCGGATCTTGTCGCGCAGCATCTCCATCTGGCGCTCTTGCAGCGAGACGGCGCGCTGGCCGTGCGGGCTGGTGAGCTGGATGGAGGCCAGCAGCTGGGCGTTGCGCTCGAAGAAGCCGGGCGTGTGCACCAGGTAGTTGGCGATCTCGTCTTCGGTGATGCCTTGCAGGGTCATGGTGTCAGCGGGTGAAGGGTTGGGTCGCGCAGGGCGGGATCGGGCAGGGCCGGGTTCACAGGTCGGGGTTCACAGGGCAGGCACGTCGATCTCGCCCGAGAAGACGGTGACGGCCGGGCCGGTCATGAGCACGCTCTGGCCAGGGCCGGCCCAGGAGATGGTGAGCCGCCCACCGGGCATGTCGACGTCCACGGTGTGATCAAGCCAGCCCAGGCGGATGCCGGCGACCACGGCCGCGCAGGCGCCCGAGCCGCAGGCCAGCGTTTCGCCCGTGCCGCGCTCGAACACGCGCAGCTTGATGTGGTTGCGCGAGACGACCTGCATGAAGCCGGCGTTGACCCGGCGCGGGAAGCGCACATGGCCCTCGACCTGCGGGCCGACCTCGTCGACCGGGGCGTGCTCGGTGCTGTCCACGCGCATGACGGCGTGCGGGTTGCCCATGGACACCACGGCCACCTCGACCGGGTGGTTGGCCAGCTGGATGGGCCACAGCTCGCAGCCGTTGAGCACCTTTGGAGTCAGGCCGGTGGCGTCGAAGGGCACCTCGGCGGGCACCAGGAAGGGCGCGCCCATGTCGACCGTGACGCGGCCGTCGGCCTGCAGGCGCGGCTCGATGATGGCCTTTTGCGTCTGCACGCGGATGACGTCTTTGCTGGTCAGGCCCGTGTCGTGCACGAAGCGGGCGAAGCAGCGCGCGCCGTTGCCGCACTGCTCGACCTCGCCGCCGTCGGCGTTGAAGATGCGGTAGGTGAAGTCGGTGCCGGTGGCGGCGTTGCCGGGCTCGACGACCAGGATCTGGTCGGCGCCGATGCCGAAGCGCCGGTCGGCGATGAAACGGTATTGGGCCGTGCTCAGTGGCAGCGGCCCGCGGGTGGCGTCGAGCACGACGAAGTCGTTGCCCGCGCCGTGCATCTTGGTGAAACGCAGCTTCATGCAGGCGATTATCCGCCTGTCGGCAAGCCCCTGGTGCGGTCGGCGTCGCCGCCCGGCTTCGTGCCCTGCGCGAGCCTCAACTCAGGTGAAAGCGCTGCACCGTCTTGGACAAGTCGATGGCCTGCTGGCGCAGGCTGTCGGCCGCAGCAGCGGACTGCTCCACCAGGGCGGCGTTCTGCTGGGTCATGTGGTCGAGCTCGGTCACGGAGTTCGTCACCTGGCCGATGCCGCCGGATTGCTGGCGCGTTGCATCGGCGATCTCGCCCATGGCGTGCGACACGCGCTGGATGGCGTCGACGATCTCGTTCATCACCGAGCCGGCTTCGCGCACCTTTTGCGAGCCCACTTCGACGCGGTCGGTGGACTGGCCGATCAGCGTCTTGATCTCGCGCGCGGCCTCGGCGCTGCGTTGCGCCAGCGAGCGCACCTCGCCGGCCACCACGGCGAAGCCACGGCCCTGTTCACCGGCTCGGGCTGCTTCCACCGCGGCGTTCAAGGCCAGGATGTTGGTCTGGAAGGCGATGCCGTCGATCACGCTGATGATGTCGTTGATCTTGCGCGAGGCCTCGCTGATGTCTTCCATGTGCTGCACCACGCTGGAGACCACCTCGCCGCCCACGACGGCGCGCTGGCTGGCCGTGGACGCCAGCTGGTTGGCCACGTTGGCCGAGTCGGCCGAGTGCTCCACCGTCTTGCTGAGCTCGTCCATCGACGAGGCGGCGGCCTGCAGGTTCGAGGCGGTCTGCTCGGTGCGGTTGGACAGGTCCTGGTTGCCGGCGGCGATCTCGGTCGACGCGGTCAGCATGCTCTCGGATGAATCCCGCACCGAGGCCACCATGTCGCGCAGGCCGTCCTGCATGGTCTTCATGGACGTCATCAGGTGGGCGATTTCGTCCTGGCCATTGGGCCGGATCTCGCGCGTCAGGTCGCCATGGGCGATGGCCTGGGTGATCTCTTCGGCGCGCTTGAGCGGGCGGGTGATCGAGTAAATGGTCGCGCCCATCAACGGCAGGAACACGACGCCCGGCGACAGCAGCAAGGCCCACAGCGACACGATGGTGGACTGCACCTCGCCTTCGACGGTGTGGCGGCGCGCGTCGGCCAGGGCCGTGATGCTGGCGTTGAGTTGCGCGGCGATGGCTTCGGCCTGATCGGCTTCCTGGCGTGCGCCTTCGGTCGACTGGTAGGCCTCGCCCGAGGTGCTCAAGGCGTTGCTGGAGATGAGGTCCAGGGTCGGGCGCAGGGCCTTGCTGTAGGCGGCCAGCTTGTCTTTCAAGCTGGTGGCGGCCTGGCGGATTTCATCGTTCGGTGCGGCGCCGATCAGGGCTTCGGTGGCCTTGCCGGTTTCGGCCAGTGCGCTCGCCCAGGCCTTGACGTGACCTTCCACGGTGACCGAGTCCCCGGTGTTGATGACGGCGGCCTTTTCTTGCCCGCGCAGCTTGCCGAGGGTCAGCGCCAGGTCGGCCATGCGTTGGGTGGCCGTGAATTCTTCATGGGCAAAGCTGTCGAACTCGCCTTGCAGCGACATCAGCTTCCAGCTCATGCCGGCCCCCACGATGCTGCCGATGACGACGACCAGCGCCATGCAGGCGATCAGTCGCGAGCGGATGGAAAAGCCTCGCAACCAGGTGATCCAGTTCATGTGCCCGAACTCCTCGAATGTTCACGGGGACGCCCTGGGTGGCGCGCCCCTCTCGCATGAGGTATCGGTCGGGTTTTGCACCAACTTGAGTCAGTCGAGCTTTGGCTTGATCTGGATCACGTTGGCGATGCGATGGCGTCGCTCGATGTGGCTTGGCGGCCTGGCAGCCCAGCTCAATACAGGCTGGGCAGGCCCTCGGGGCGCGTCTTGAAACGCTTGTGCACCCACAGGTACTGCTCGGGTTGCAGCAGGATCTGCTGCTCGATGAAGCGGTTCATGGCGGCCGTGTCGGCTTCGGCGTCGCGGGTGGGGAAGCCCTCCAGCGGCGGCAGGAACTTCACCTTCCAGCCTCGGCCGCCCGGCAGGATCTCGGCGATGACGGGCTGCACCACCATGTCGAGCATGCGCGCCAGGCGAGAAGGCGCCATCAGCGTGGCCGCTGGCACATCGAAAAAAGGCACGAAGGTGGCGTCTTGCAGGCCGAAGTCCATGTCCGGCAGGTTGAAAAACCCCCGGCCGGCTTTGACGGCGCGCAACAGCGGCTTGATCGAATCCTGGCGCGGGAAGATTTCGGCGTCGCCAAAGCGCAGGCGGCCCTGCTTCATGAGCCGATCCATCAGCGGGTGGCTTTGTGCCTGGTAGATGGAGGCGCCGGGGCGCGGCTGCTTGAGCAGGATGGCCGCGCCGGCCACGTCCAGGCCGACGAAGTGCGGGCACAGCCACATGGTGGCGCGCTGCTCCCGCTGCCACACTCGCTCGGCCAGGCCGATGTCGCCTTCGACCTGGATCAGGCGGCGGATGCGCGACTCAGGCGCCCACCACAGCACGGCGCGGTCGAGCAGGCTCTGCGTGAGCCACTGGAAGTGACGCTGGAGCAGGGCCTGGCGCTCGGCCAGGGGCATCTCCGGGAAGCAGAGCTCGAGGTTGCGCAAGCCCACCTTGCGGCGCGAGCCAGCCAGGCGGTAGAGCAGGGCGCCCAGGCCGCGAGCGAAGGCGGCCAGCACCGGCAGGGGCAGCCACTGCAGCGTCCACAGCACGCCCAGGCCGAGCCGGATGGCGGCTTCTTTTGGCAAGTTGCCGTCTTTGGTTGCCATCAGGCGGTTTCCTCGCTTTTTGTTGCCGACGTCAGGATTTCGGCGCGGGGGCCCTTGTAGCGGTTGTAACCCCACAGGTACTGCTCGGGTGCTTGCATGATCAGGTCTTCCATCAGCCGGTTGATGGTGGCTGCGGATTCTGCCGCATCGCCTGCGGCCAGGAGCGTTTCGGTCTGCGGGGCGACCCGGCTGGCGTGCACGACGTAGCTGCAGCCCTGACGGCGGCGCGCCAGCCAGCCCAGGCGCTCGCCACGCAACAGCACCACGGCGCAGCGCGTCTGAGCAACCAGCTTGGCGGCCATGGTCATCGTGTAGGCGGGGCGGCCGAAGAAAGGCGCCCAGGCGCCCATGCCCTCGGGCGGCACCTGGTCGGGCAGCAGGCCCACGGTCTGACCCGATTTGAGTGCGCGCAGCATCTGGCGCACGCCGCCCAGGGTGGCCGGGCTGGTCAGCATGCCGGGCCTGTTGCGCGAGTCCTTCATCACCTCGGCCAGCCAGGCCTGCTTGGCAGGGCGGTAGAGCGCGGTGATGGGTTGTTGCGCACCGAAGCGCTCGGCATAAGCCTGCGCCGTGACCTCGAAGCAGCCCAGGTGGGGCGTGAGCAGCAGCAGGCCTTTGCCCTCTGCCAGCGCCTGCGTGACGACTTCGGGGTGGCGCCATTGCACGCGCTCGCCGAAAGCCTCCTCGCGCGGGCGGCCCCACATCAGGGGCAGCTCACCCACCATCTTGCCGGCGTGGCCGACCGCCGCCCAGCGCTGGCTGCGGCTGAGGCCCACGGCGTCGGTGTGGGCCTTGAGGCGGCGGCGGTAGCTGGGCGAGCCAAGGTAGGCCAGCCAGCCCATGGCCGCGCCCAGGGGGTGCAGCAGGCCGAGGGGCCAGTGGCTCAGGCGTTGGAGGGCGTTGAGCATGTCGGGCTGCATTCTGCCTGAGGGGGGTTCGTCTCGTTGCACATTTGCCTCCGATGGGGGATCTCCTTGCTCAACGCGTCCGCCTAGGGGCTGTTAACACTAATTGCAACGCTGGGCATCATGCTGGACACTGCCCGACATGGAGATCACACCCAAGCAATTCGCGCGCATCGAGCATTGCCTTCCACTGCAGCGAGGCAACGT
>Ga0180008_1000362_pt1 | contig 41392 bp, 41 predicted proteins | sample MM_PW_MetaG_FD_121121 | JGI IMG/M metagenome (GOLD analysis project Ga0180008, IMG submission 121121) | Groundwater microbial communities from the Aspo Hard Rock Laboratory (HRL) deep subsurface site, Sweden - MM_PW_MetaG | ecosystem: Environmental > Aquatic > Deep subsurface > Groundwater... | reverse complement strand
CATGGCCGCCCTTGCCACACCAATGATCGAGGAGGCACAGCCGCTACAGATTACACCCAAGGCCGCCTGAAAATGCAGCCCAGTGGCCACACCCGATTTTACACCACATTGACGGACGCGACCAAGGTTCGCAGGCATCCCTCTGTCGCGCAGCCGCTTCGTGAAGAGGACATAGGACTCCCGGCACCTCGCCTCAAAGACTAGCCGCTCAGGCCAGCCTTCCACATCTGATTGAAGCATCTCAGCGATGTTCGGCTCCAGCCCAGCCAAATTGCATGGCCAGTGCTGCAACTGCGACGCCGTGTAGATGTCGTAGATGCGCTCATGCGTCCAAAGGCTGTCCGGTGCGCCAGCCATGGAAGACAGTACATAGCCGTCACGCCGCCGACGCTCGACCTTGTAGAGATGCGTCTCTTCAGGGCCAGACGGAAGGGCGAGAGTGTCGCCGTGCTGAAACAAGAGGCGGTTTGTGGGCATAGTGGGGTTCTCGCTAAAATGCGGGCGTTTGAAGGCAGCGACCCGACGCGAGGACGGGGATGTTGGGGAGATGCGTTCAGGTCAGGGCCAAAGCTTGCGGCCGCACCCCACCATGGTCGCGCCGCTCATTTCAGCGCTTAGATTGATCGCGAGGTACTTGTGACCGATCAGTCCATTCGCGATGCGTCGGCCGCTGTCGCCCAGCGCATCCCACACGGTGCGTAGACGACAAGGGAACGTCAGCCCCTCAAGGATGGCGCAGGCGCGAATGATCTGGCCTTGGTTGATATCCTGACTTGCCGACCAAACACGGATGGAGTTTTCCAGCAGGTATCCCGTGCGAATGTTCCGCTCGGACACGATAGAGAAGACAGCGTTGCGCTCTTCGCAAAGCCGGATGATGTCCTTGAGCTTGCCGTCGAGGTCCGGCTTCCGAAGTAGCCACTTCTCCGGCTTCACTTCGAAGTAGACCAAGCCCATGGTTGTGCGGGCTAGCCCGTCCGGCGTGTATCGCCGCAAGCCCGTCGGAGTGTTCCAGGCAAATTGCTCCGGCTGTTCGAGGTACGTGATGACATGCGGGGCAACCGTCATGATGACCTGGAACTCCAGATCAAGTCGGCCTTCCCCCTGTTTGCTGACGTTATCACAATGGCCGATAATGGGCAGCCGCGACGTCGTGCAGCCAGACGATCGACGACTAGCAGGTTGACGAACGGGGAATTCTGGAGCCGACCGCGGCTTGGCCCGGCTTCCACACTGCTTGTTCAGACTTTGCATGCCAAAAAACTCCTTCGGCCATCAAGGGTACGAAAGGGTTATCAAAAGTCAACAGATGTCTTGTGGGCGGCTAAATATGCTCTGAGTGGCTTCGTTCAATGAGCAATGATTTGCCTGGCGGCGCGATCGACCACAGCGATCCGGTTCGTTCGGCTAGCCCTTCATCAGCCAGGCGCTTGAGCACGCCGTAGTGAGTTTTGGGGTGAAGGCTGTCCCCGAACTTCTGCATTAGAATCCTACGGATAGCTTTGGCGTCCAATCCATGTTCGTTGGCATCAAGGCTTTTGAGGATTGCCATACGCACAGGAGCGTTTGCCGCCATCGGGCCATGCATAGGTGTCGCTACATCGCCGCCTGAGAACGCCTCGATAAGTCGACTTGTCGAGTCTATCTGGCCATCGATAAGGTCCAGGCGGCTCTTTAGGTTTAGGCGGATCCGTTCCAAGCTGCCCAGCACGGTGCGAAGCTGTTCCACATCCTGATTACTCTCGACTGCAACCGCACGAACCATGGCTATGGCCTTCTCAAAGAATGGGCACCTACAGAGCTTTTCGAACCTACCGTGTGCGAACCTTCTTTGGTCATCAACAGCAGGTCATCATGCTCGCAATCCGCTCGTGAGGTCAAGATAAGGAGAGAATTGGCCAGAAAACCCGCGCTACTGCGCTGGATTCTGCTCTCGCCTACACTTGGCAACACGTCCGAATGCTTACGCCCCCTTATCTTATGATGTCCCTTTGGCGCAACCACACGTCCGATTGCGTCATCTATGATGACCTCCGAAAACGCCGCGTTATTGGACGTCCAATCGCACGTCCGTAGGTTTCGAACACATTCGTTGGTGGTGCTGTCGAGACTTTCGCCGGGCAATTCCGGTCTCATAGATGCGGGCGATAGGTCTAGCATGGTCAACATTATAGACTCAAAGAGTCATATACTCAATCTCAATAAGGCCCTATGGCCTAACTGGTTTCATAGCGGAGTCGGCACGTGCTTACAGGGCCGCCAAGAGGAGGCGGCAGCTTCGAACTAGCGCTGAGAGGGGATTCTAGAGCACAAAATTCTGAACTTCATCACTGATCAAAGGACTATGAAGCGGGTGGCACGATCAGGTGTAAAGCTCAGGGCGGCCTAGATGCTTGCCTGTGGATAACTTGCCGAAAAACTCAAAACGAGTCATCATTGCCTCATGTCGAGTCGTTTATGTGATTTTGATGACCGGGAGTTGCGTATGACAAATACACACCTGACGACAATTCATCGTCATCTGCCAGTTGGAGGGTACGCTGATCCTAAGGCTGCAATCTTAGCCCGGTTCTATAGGCCTGAATCGAATTGCGATGAGGCAATCATCGACGGTGTGACGCTCGCGCCGCATGCTTCGCTCATAGTCCAACGTCGAGATTTCGGTACAATCGTCCACTATTCAGCGGTCGGCAGCACGCTGCTCCGCGTAAGCACCGGACGGGCCGGTCAACGACCACAGAGGCTGTTGCCCGAAAGGGTAGCGTTTGAACTGCCCGCTGGGTTCGGAAGGTCAATCACCCTGGTCCCGTCGGAGCGGAGGCGCGTTTTGGCGCCATCTCGGGCGAGGCGGCAATCAACACCGCCTTGGCAACTGCGTCATCTCAAGAGCGAGGTTGCAGCAAGGACAGCGACAGCTACCTCTCAGCCGCTCACAGGGCGTGGGCATACGGAGAGGTTGACGCTGTACGTTGCCTCGATGGTCGATGAGCGAAATTTGACGATCATTCATGCCTTCGCGGCTTCCATGGCGACATCGGAGACCGAGTTTCGCAGGCGCCTTGCGGGGCGCGCCGGCTGGAAAACGGCCAGCACCGCAACCGTGACCTCGGGGTTCGATCCATCAGAGCCTATCGCGGCATACCTGCTGCCGGATTCCATCGCAGAGATCCTCGCCGACGTCAGGGATGATCCCTGTTCCATCCTGGCAGATGGTTTGGACGTATTTGTCGAGCATCGGTTTGCCACGGAGCGCTTCGTATCGGCCCCCTTGTGCCGCTATGACTGAGGGCAGCACGCTGGACGCAAACCTGAGCTGGACGCCCGGACTGCCCGAGGGTTGGCAGCCGCTCTACCACGAGGTGATCCACGCCATCGCCGCTATCGACCCCTTCGCGAAGGTCGTCGACGCAAAAGAGAAGTTCGGCGAGATGCGGGTTTACATGAAGGAGTTCAATGAACCCATCTTTGACCTCATCGATGCGGCCACTGCTAAGTCGCGGACCTTATGCCAGATGTGCGGCGAGAAGGGGGGGCTGTCACGAAATGCTGGGTTCTATGCGACGGTCTGCCCCAAACACTCTGAGGGCTTCGAGCCGGCGAAATTCTTGCCGATGAGGCACGTCCGGATGATCATTCCGAAGTCCGACGGTGAGGATGTCGGTCAGAAGAAGGAGAAACCAGAATAGCTCTGCCAGGATTTAGTAGAGCGCTTTGAGGGGCGTAATGCCTGCTTGGCGCGCCCGTTCGTCGATGCGTGCGAGCATGGCGCGTTTGTCCTCTGTTCGCCGTGCGCCTTTATTGCGCATCGCCTCTGTCCGCTCAGGAGTATCGACGAGTCCCAGCTCGGCCTTACGCTGTCGAATGCCCTCCAGAAAGCCTTCAAGGGTAGTTACCATTTTTCGCACCACTCGATAATGTGGCTCACGTCATTCGAAGCCACCCGCAAGCCGAACTCAGGCTTAGCATGCTGTTTCGGGTGATTAGCATACCACCAGAAGTTACCGGATACGAGAGTTGCTGGGACCAATGGTTCTGTCACAGACCACCGCGTTCGACACTGAGGCGGTTCATCATCAATAGCGGCAGTTGGCGACCAAACCAAGTCGTTCGACAGTCAACGGGCAAACGTCAGCTTACACCAGAACCCGCCGCCACCTTCGCAGGAGACGGCCGTCACCTTCAGGCTTGGCTAACCGGTTCGTGCAGCAAGTTACCGGAAAGCTACACCGTTGACACTTCACCCAGACGATTGTCGTACACTCTACGTAACAGGGCCGCATCACGCGAAGGCGGGAGGCCAAACTGGCGGGCGTATTCGCGGCTGAACTGGTTGGGGCTCTCATAGCCAACACCGAACGCGACAGCGGTCGCGTTGCCCTCGCCGGCCAGCAGCAGCGATCGTGCGTGCAGGAGCCGAACATGTTTCTGGTACTGAAGGGGGCTGAGCGCAGTGACAGCCTTGAAGTGCCGATGGAAGGCGGAGACGCTCAGGGCCGCCATCTCGGCCAAGGCCTCGACCCGCAGCGGCTTGGCAAAGTTCTCCCTGATCCATTGGATCGCAACGCCGACCCGAGAAAGCGCAGTGTTCGGTGTGGCGATGTCCCGCAGCATCCAACCTAATGGCCCCTGCAGTACGCGGAACAGGATCTCGCGCTCGTAAGCGGGCGCCAAGGCCGCAATTTCGTTCGGCCGCTCCATCAATCGCAGCATCCTGACCCAGGCGTCGAGCAGGTCGAGTGTCACCGGCGCAACCGAGAAGCCAGGCGCGTAGAGCCCGCCTCCGGCAGGTTTAGGCAGATCAGACAGCAAATTGGCAACGATCGTGGGTTCCAGCGTAAGGCTAACAGCGAGGTAGGGTTCCCCCTCCTCAGATGCATGAACCGAGCCCACCGCCGGCAGATCGATGGACATGACGAAGTAGGTTGCAGGGTCGTAGCGGAAGGTCTGGTCCGCGACGGTCATCGTCTTTGACCCTGTGAGGATCAAATTGACCATCGGGTCGTAGACCGCGGCGAGCTGGTGCTCCGGGATCTCGCCTTGGACCATGGCGACGCGCGGAATGCCGGTTTCGGTCCGCCGGTTCTCTGCCTTGGCTGCGAGACCGCGAAGTTCCTGAAGCTGCATTTCCATGCTGCCCTTGTCTCATCCAAGCGGCACGGCATCAACACAAAAGCAGAAATAGGCAATCATAGAGGAGGATCGTGTGAGCGCACGGAGCGCAGGTACGGCACAACGCTGACAGACAGTTTCAAGGAGCAGCTATGAGCATCGTCATTATCACAGGAGGCAGCCGCGGCCTGGGCGCGAGCACCGCCATCCAGTGCGCCGCGCGCGGTATGGGGGTTATCCTCACCTACAACAGCAACCCGGATGCGGCGAACACCGTCGTCGCCGAGATCGAGGAGAAGGGCGGCAAGGTGGTCGCCCTGCAGCTCGACGTCGCCGACTGCGCCAGCTTTCCCACGTTTCGCGATCAGGTGCGTGACGCGCTGCAGGCGATCTGGGACCGCCGCGACTTCGACGCGCTCGTCAACAACGCCGGCTATGGCCTCTACAATCCGATCGCTACGGTCACAGAGGAGGAGTTCGACGGACTGTTCCGCGTGCACCTCAAGGGCCCGTTCTTCCTGACGCAGACGCTGCTGCCGCTGATCTCGAACGGGGGCCACATTGTGAATGTCGCAAGCGCCACGAGCCGGGTCGCGACCGCAGGGGTTGCACCTTACGCTTCCTTCAAGGGCGGACTGCAGGTGCTGACCCGTTACATGGCCAAGGAGTTCGGCGACCGCCGCATCCGGGCCAACTCGATCGCTCCAGGTGCGATCAAGACCGAACTGGGTGGTGGCCTCAACGACGAGTTCGAAGCCATGCTCGCAAGCCAGACAGCGCTCGGGCGGGTCGGCGAGCCCGACGATATCGGCTGCATGATCGCCAGCCTGCTGTCCGACGATAATCGCTGGATTAACGCCCAGAACGTCGAAGTCGCCGGCGGCTACATCATCTGAGGAAAAGCACATGCTCGATCACATCTTCCTGACGGTGAGCGACACGGATCGCTCCATCGCCTTCTACGAACGGGTGCTGCCTGTGCTCGGAATCACTGCACGCGGCGACTATGACGGGAAGGACGGACCGCCCGGTCATCCCGACCTGAAGGGCTTCGGCGCCAGGGGCCGCATGTTCTTTTGGCTTCGGCAGGGCGTTGCCGCGCCGGACGCAGTGCATGTCGGCCTGGTCGCCGATTCCGAAGCGATGGTGAACGAGGCGCATGCCGCGGCGATGACAGCAGGAGCCAGTCAGATCCACCCGCCGGGTCCACAGCTCCACTACGATCCGCGCTACTATGCGGCGCAGGTTCGTGATCCGGACGGCTACAGTCTCGAATTCGTCTTCAAGAGCTGGCAGCATGAGGACTGAGGCCCGTCACGCGGGCGACCTGCGACCGATCGCCGACGCGCTGATTACGGCGACCAACGCGTTCGCCGTCGAGCCGGCGTTGGGGTTGTTCACGGCTGACGCCGTGATCGATGATCCCTCGACCGGGGAGCGCTTCGACGGGCAGGCCGGCGTGCGTGACTACATCAAGCGCTTCTTCGTCGGCTACCGGACGGCCACGCGGCTGCTTTCGTTTACGCGCATCGACGAGCACCGGGCGCGGCTGCGCGTCGATTTCACCGGCGACTTCGGACACGAGATCGGCCTGCTGGAGATCGTCACCGATCCCGCAGGGCTGATCGTCCGCATCGACGCCCACCTCGAATAATTCAAAAGAAGGTAATCGATACGATGAACAGGCTGATGATCTACGGGGCAGCCGGCTATACCGGCCGCATGGCGAGCGCGAACGCCAAGGCTGCGGGGATTGACCTGGTCCTCGCGGGCAGACCGAAGGACGAGGCGAAGCTGGTCAGGCTGGCTGCGGAGATGGGCGCCGGGTACCGGCTGTTCGCGGTCGACGACGTTACGGGATGCGAAGGAGCGCTCTGCGATATCGCCGTCCTGCTCAACTGCGCAGGTCCGTTCATGCGGACGGCGGAGCCGCTGATGCAGGCGTGCATGGCCTCCGGCACCCACTATCTCGACATCGCGGCCGAGTTGGACAGCTACCGCCTGGCCGAGCGATACGATGAGGACGCACAGGCCGCCGGCGTCATGCTTCTACCGGGCAGCGGCGGAAGCGTGGCGTTGCTCGGATGCCTCGCCGGGCATGCGGCCAAGCGTGTGGCGAATCCCAGTAAGCTGAGCATCGCTCTCCATGTGGCGGGCGGCTTCTCCCGGGGATCGGCCGTCAGCGCGAGCGAGAACGTAACTACCGAGACGCTCCACAGGGTGGACGGGGAGCTTGTCAGTCGTGCGGCCGACGAACTCCGCGAATTCGACTTCGGGAATGGGCCCGCCACCTCCTTCCCGGTCACCCTGCCGGAACTGATCACGATTTGGCGGGCCACCGATATTCCGAACATCGAGACGTACGTGCACGTGACCGACGGCGCTTTCCCAGAGGGCGATCTCGCAGCCATGCCCGATGGCCCCACGCTCGAGGAGCGCGAAGCCAACCGCTACCATGCGGCGGTCGAGGTCACGGGCGGGGACGGCACCGTCGTCCGCTCCATTCTCGATACGGTGAACGGCTATACGTTCACGACGCTGGCTGCGGCCGAGGCGGCGCGACGCGTGGTTGGCGGAGAAGCCCGGGCAGGCTTCCAGACTCCCGCCGGCCTGTTCGGCGACGGCTTCGCCGAGACGATCGCTGACACGACGATCGTCGACGTCTGATCGTCAGCACACGTCGGTCGTCTTCGCAGTCGGTGCGATCCTAAGCTCCGGGCGGCACGATGCGCCGCCCGGAGCCGATCCTGAATGCATATAACGGCACGGAGCATCTGTTTTGCCGCGACCGGCCCCCGATCGACGATCCGGGCGCTGCCGTGGGCGATCAGCAGCAAATTCTTCTGCGGATCGTAGCCTAGTGCTGCCGAGCCAGCTCGTCGCTCACCATGGCTGGCGGCCGTGGCTCCCAAAGAAGCCGCCGGTCGGACCGTCCTTGTCGATCAGGGCCATCCTAATCGCAAGCTCGGCGCCTTCTTCCGGTGTCAAAAGGCCCGAGTTGCCGTTGAGGTCGGTTCGCACGTTTCCTGGCTCGACCGCATTGACCTTTATCTCGAACGGCTCGAACTCCTTGGCGAAGGAGACCGTCACGGCGTTCAGCGCGACCTTCGATGACGTGTAGGCTAGAAGGTTGACGGTCGAGAACAGCGAGGTCGGATCGGTGATGAGGGTCAGCGAACCCAAGCCGCTGCTCATGTTCACTATCCGTGCGTCGTCGGCGGCCTTCAGGAGAGGGGCGAAGGCCTGCGTCACCCGGATAGGGCCGAAGGCGTTCACCTCGTAGGTGGCCTTTACGTCATCCATGCCGAGCTCGCTTGGCGGGGTCTGGAGATCGAGCACGATGCCTGCATTGTTCACGAGGACGTGGAGGGCGTCGAGCTCATGTCCGACCGTCTCAGCCGCGCGACGAACGCTTGCGTCATCGGCCACGTCGATCTCGACGAAGCGGACGTCGAGGCCCTCGCCGCGTAGGGACTTCACCGCCTCCTCCCCTCGGGAACGGTCGCGTGCGCCCATCCATACCGAGAGGCCGGCGGAGGCGAGTCCCTTGGCTATGGCAAGCCCGAGGCCTTTGTTCGCGCCGGTCACCAGCGCCTGGCGCTTATGGGTCATCACTGCCTCACTCCTCCGCGGCTTCAACCGGGGCGGCGGCATGCTTGCTGATGTCGCCGAACAGGCGGGGCTCGATCTCACGCGATGCGAAACGCCATGCCCCGTCATGAAGCTCGAAAGTGTCGATGTAGCGGCCGGTCACGATCGGCTGCAGCGGCAGGCCAGGCAACTCCTGGTGGACGGTGAAGTAGCAGATAGAACTGGCGGCCGTCACGGAGGCAACGTCGACGAGCACGTTCGAGACCGAATGCCAGGTCCGGGGCGTGTCATCGACATGGTACTGGAGGTTGTTGCGCAGGAACTGAGCGATGCTGTCGCGTCCTTCCACGATCGTACCGGCGATGTTGAACTTGGCAGCCGCCAGCAGCTCGGCATTCGCATCGACCTTCCCGTAGTCGAGGTTGTGGACATATTCTGCAAGCAGGCGGTGAACCTCGCTCTCGATGACGAGTTTATCGATCGCGCTGGGGAGGGTGGCATTGGTGGACATGGGTCTTTCCTTCATGATGATTTTGATGTGACGCTCACGGTCGGTGAGATGCCTTTTGTGCCGCCGGCCCGGGGGGAGTAGGCCGACGGCACGCAGGCTATGATCGCGCGAGGGGGGCGAGCGCGATCACGGCAGCTCGATGATTGGGACAGGACGAGTACGGTCCATCAGACCTGCGAAGCACCCCCATCGGCGAACAGTTCGGTGCCGTTAATGTAGCTGGCGGCATCGCTGCCGAGGAACGCGACCGCGCGCGCGATCTCTTCCGGCCGACCGATACGGCCGATCGTGCTGCGATCGGCGAGGTAGGCCAGCGCCTCGTCGGCCTGCTCGCCGAGGAAGGAACGCAGTGAGGCGGTGTCCACCGGACCGGGACTTACGATGTTAATGCGAACGCCCGATCCCTTGACCTCCGTCACCCAGCCACGCACCATCGCGCGCAGCGCCGCCTTGGTGCCGCCGTAGACGCTGAGGCCCGGACCTGGCTGGATCGAGGACGTCGATCCCACGATGACGATTGCGCCGCCTTCGCCCATAAGCGGCAGCGCCTTCTGGACGGAGAAGGTCACGCCTTTCACGTTGCTATCAAATGCGCGGTCGAAATGATCTTCGGTGATTGCGTCTAGCGGCACGATTTCGCCGGCGCCGGCATTGGCGACAAGCAGGTCGAGGCGGCCGTGCTTCTCCTTCACATCGGCATAGAGCCTGTCGAGATCGGCAAGGTTCGAGACCTCCGCGCGCACGCCTTCGGCGCCGCTCCCGAGCACGGCAACCGCCTCGTCCAGCTTCTCACGGTTGCGACCCGTTATGATGACTCTGGCTTTCTGCGACGCGAGTTCCTGCGCGACAGCAAGCCCGATACCGGATGTACCGCCTGTCACGATGACAACCTTATCGGCGAATGACATAATGAGTTCCTTTATTGATGGATAGCCGCGGCGGCTCTGCCGGGTGCTTCCCACTGAGATCGTGCGGAGGCTCTTCGCCTGTCCCTGACGGTGCGGACCCGACCTACTCGGTCTGGCAGACGGCCTCGATGTTGTTGCCATCGGGGTCGAGCACGTAGGCAGCGTAGTAGTTCGGGTGATACCGTTCGCGGACGCCGGGCGCGCCGTTGTCGCTCCCGCCGTTGGCCAGCGCCTTCTTGTGGAACGCATCGACGGCCTCCCTGTCGCCGGCGGTGAACGCGATATGGACGGGAAGTCGGTTGCCAGTCTCCTCGTGGAACCACAGGCTCGGATACCCATCCTGGCCGAACCCATGTCTCGCGCCCCCAGACGCGGTGCGCGCTGGATCGATGCTGACGACCAGCGACAGCCCAAGCGGCTCCAGCGCCGCATCGTAGAAGCGGCGGGACGCTTCCGCGTCGCCCACGGGCAGTTCGATGTGGTTGATGATACTCATAGTCGAATTTTCCTTTATGCCTGGGACGCCCCGCCATCAGCGAAAAGCTCGACACCGTTGATGTAGCTTGCGGCGTCGCTGGCAAGGAACGCCGCGACCTCCGCGATCTCCTCAGGCTCGCCGATGCGGCCCATCGGGCTCTTCTCCCGCAGGAAGGCGAGCCCCTCTTCCGCATGCTCGCCGAAACCGTCCCGCAGCGCCTGTGTGTTCGTCGGCCCCGGGCTGACGATGTTGATGCGGATGCCGGAGCCCTTCAGGTCGCTGACCCAGCTCCTAACCAGGTTGCGCACGGCGGCCTTAGTGGCTCCGTAGATGCTCATCGACGGACCCGGATCGATCGAGGAAGTAGAGCCGACGATTACGATGGAAGAGCCCTGCTTCAGCAGCGGCAAAGCTCCCTGGACGGTGAAGACGATGCCCTTCACGTTCGTGTCGAACTGCTGATCGTAAGCCGCTTCGGTGATTTGGCCCAAGGGCGCATGGACACCGCCGCCGGCGTTTGCGACCAAGGTGTCGATACGGCCGAAGTCGGAGCGGATCTGCGAGAAGAGTGTCGCGAGACTGGCGGGGTCGGAGACATCTGCGATCATACCGGACGCGTTCGCGCCCAGCTTGCCCACCGCGCGATCCAATGCATCCTGCCGCCGACCCGCGATGATCACCCGCATCCCTGAGGCGGCCATTTTTCGCGCAATGGCGAAGCCGATCCCGCTGCTACCGCCCGTTACAAGGGCAACTTTCATATCTGTTGGCATCGCTAACTCCTGCGTAGGCGGAATAGTAGTGATCGCTATTAGCAGTGCGCAAGGGGGCGTTGCAAACTTTTATAGCGAGCACTATTATCTCTGTTGTTTTCAGGAGGTCCCAGTGAGCGAAAATGTCCGCAAGAGGCGGCCTAGGAGGCCGTTCGATCGGCAACTCGGCGTCGAGAAGGCACAGCGCCTGTTTCACCAGAGGGGCTATGACGGCGTGAGCGTCGCCGATCTGACGCAGGCGCTCGAGATCAATCCGCCCAGCCTTTATGCGGCCTATGGCAGCAAGGCGGGGCTCTTCGAGCATGCCCTGCGTCGCTACGCAGCCGAGCAGGCGCTACCGGTCTCAGAGATCTTCGAGGGTCGCGATCTCGGTGAAGCCGTAACGATGATCTTCATCTCAGCCGCGGAGCAGTATTCCAGCGATGCTGCGGCGCGAGGCTGCCTGGTCACAGAAGGCACGCGCGCGGCCGATCCTGAAGCACGGGCGATCGCTACCGAGATCAGCGCCGTGATGGTGTCCGCGATTGGAGAGGAGATCGGGAAGCGCGTGCCCCGGGACGGACATGCCATCGCCGACGCGGTGGTGACCATGGTGCGCGGGCTTTCGGCCGCAGCCTACACTGGCATGGAGGCTAATCGGCTCCGTGCTACGGCTGAGCAGGCCGCCTTCATGTTCAAGGCTGGCCTGTCTGCATCCATGGTGTGACCGCTTTCATCGCGCTAGTTGTAGTGAACACTATTATCTTGTGGCGTTGAGTGATTGCCGTTATAGCAATCGCTACTATCTCGCCTCAAGGTGAGGTGAACCCACAGGCGATTCCGTCATCGGAGAGGTCGCCTACGAGCATCCGTGCGCGTGGGCCCCGCTCGAAATGGAACACGCGCCGCTACAGCGAGGATACCATGCAGCACGTTATATTTTCCGAGATCGGCGGACCCGAAGTCCTAGTGGTTGAGTCCTTCGATCTGCCGCCGACCGGACCCGATGAGGTTCGGGTCAGCATTGAGGCGATCGGGGTCAATCGGTTCGAGGCATTGTACCGGCGCAACTTCTACGTCGTTCCCCCCAGTCTGCCTTCGGTCATGGGTGTCGAGGGCGTCGGCACCGTCATGGAGGTGGGCTCTGAGGTCGTGGGCCACAACATCGGCGACCGTGTCGCCATTCTCCCTGTGCAGACGCCGTTCGTTGGATCCGGCATCTACGCGACCCACGCCAACGTGCCGGCATCGGCGTTAGTAAAGTCGATCCCTGGAACGACGGCGATCGAAGAATCCGCGGTCTGGATGGCGGGTCTTCAGGCCTATAATCTCATCACCAAGGTTCCGGTCGGCACCGGTGATTTCGTTTTGGTGACTGCCGGAACGTCGCCGGTCGGCAGTGCGCTCATCCAGTTCGCACGTGATATGGGGGCGACCGTTCTTGCTACGACCCGGACGAATGAGCGCAAGCGGGAGCTGCTCGATCTTGGCGCGCACCATGCCATCGCCACGGATGAGGAGGCGCTGGCCGACATCGTCATGGCCGCAACCAACGGCAAGGGCGTGAAGGTAGTCCTGGATACGATTGGCGGCGCCCTGCTGGCGCAGTGTGTCGCATGCCTTGCAGAAGAGGGAAGCCTCTTCAGCTACGGCGCTCAGACGTCGCCAGACATTACTGCCGCTCGCGTTGATGTACCCCTTGTGGCACTCGACCGACGTTCTCTTTCCTTCGTCGACCTCTTCGAACTGACCGACGTTCCGGAGCGGTTCGCTGCTGCGCAGGAATACATCCGCACCGCTGTTGCCTCAGGTGCCTTCAAGCCGCGGATTGACAGCACTTTTCAGCTTGAGAACGTACAGGGGGCCCATCGCCGGATGGAGGATGGCCGCTTAAGCGGTAAGGTCGTCATCACGATCGAGTAAGGTGGAGAGCGGCGTCCGACGCACAATTATTCGTCTGACCATCACGGTCTGGGATCAGCCTCGCTGATCCGGCTCTGGTCTGGATGTTGGCGCGTTGGATGACCATTTCTGTCGAAGGCCGTCGTTTGCGAGGGATTAGCGGATGACGGCTCTGTCCCCACGATTCGGCGCTCTATTTCCGGCAGCACGCGACCAAAATGCGTCGTTTGCCGATTGATCTTTGAACGGCAGTTTTCGCCAGAACCTGCCTTTCAGCTCTGTATCCGCCCCAGCCATCCGGTAATCTCGTTGAGCGTCCGCCGCTCCTGATCCGCCTCCATGACGAAGGCAGGTTCTATGTTGGATCGGGGCGCGTGGCTGGCGATGACGTCCGGCGCACTTCCGACACCATAGCCGCCATGAGTGATGAACGGGCGGAGCCTTTTTCCGGTCAGATCATGTGCTTTGAGAAACGAACGGATTGGCGCTGGTGCGGTGGTTCCCCAGATTGGCAGCCCGAGGAAAATTTCGTCGTATGTCACGATATCCTCGACCCTCGCCGCGAGCGGGGGCTCGAAACCAGCTTGTCTTTCGCGTTCCGCTTGGGCAACATGCTGTTCGTAATCGGCGGGATAGGCGCGCGCCGGCCTGATCTCGAACAGCGTCGCCTCCAGCTTGCGCTGCAGCGTCTCGGCAATGACCCGCGTGTTGCCCGACCGGGTCAGATAGGCGACGAGCGTTCTGCTTCCCATCATCTTGATCGATCCTCCTTCCTGTGCACAGGCGGCGGTGCCGGCAAATGCCAGCACCGCAGGGGCCACCAACAGCGTACGGCGCGAGAGAACGTCGGACGCACCCATGACGGTTTTGGTGGCTCGCAAAGGGCAGCGTCCATCAATGCTCATTGGTGCCGGAATCTGCCTTCACCGGCCGAAGCAAACGTGAAAATGTGAGCTGGGCCAAGTGCCAGTTACCAGACTGCTTCGTATAGACTTCCGTGACCATGAAGGGATTGGTGACGGTGCGGGCCCCGACGACGGCCTCAAGGTCCATATCCTGCAGGACGATCGCACTGTTACCGAACACCCGCACGTCGACCGCATGGATCGATGCCTTCTTGTACCAGATGCCGCCGCTTTTGATCGTCGCGAGTTCCTGGGTCTTGCCTCAGGTTCCGCCCATGTGCGTGAACATGGCCCGTTCATCGAAGAGCGTCGCGAGGGCGTCGACCTTCTTTTCTGCCATCCAGTCCCATTTGCTGTTCGACAGGTCGATGATCTGCTGCTCTGTCGGCGTGTGGGTGGCGGCCGTCTTGATCGTCTCCGTCGGAGGCACCGGCGTTTGTTGCGCAAGCAAAGGCTGCATGGGCAGCATCGATACGACGAGGCCGATTGTCAGTGTGCGCATGTCACTCTCCTCTTGAATTTTCGACGTTCAAACGGACCGACCGGTCCGAGCCTTCTTGGTTCCTATGATCCTTGGGTTGGCGCCTCGACGCCGGAGAAGGAGAGGACAGGCGGGGGAAGCCGTGCGCCCTGTACCTCGATGGCGCGCACTGCCGCGTTCAACTCCACGATTTCCTCCGGTGAGAAGCGCACCTGTGCAGCGGCGCTATTCTCGGTCATGTGCGCCATCTGGGTCGTGCCTGGGATCGGCACGATCCACGGGCGCTGCGCGAGGAGCCAGGCAAGCGCGATCTGACCGGGCGCCGTGTTTTTTCGGAGCGCCCACCGCTTCACCAGTTCCACTAGGGCGAGGTTTTGGGGCAGATTTTCGGAAGAGAACCGGCCTTCGCCGCCGCGGATGTCGCCTTGGGCGAAGCGGGTCTGCGCATCGATCGCGCCATTCAGGAAGCCGACCCCGAGCGGGCTCCAGCATACGAAGCCGATGCCGAGTTGTTCGCACAGGGGCAACACCTCTGCCTCGGGGCCGCGCCACAGCATCGAATATTCGTTCTGAACAGCGCTCACCGGCAGCGTGGCGTGGGCGCGACGGAGCGTGCCGAGCCCCATTTCACTCAGGCCCCAGTGTCGGACTTTACCCTCACGCATGAGGTCGCCGACCGCACCGGCAACGTCTTCGATCGGCACCGCAGGGTCGACGCGGTGCTGATATACGAGATCGAGATAGTCGGTGCGAAGCCGTTTGAGCGATCCTTCCACCGCCCGCTTGATATGATCGGGGCGGCTGTTGAGCGGGGCGCCCGTGACGCGCTTCCCGTCGGGATCGATGTTCCACCCGAACTTGGAGGTGATCACCACATCCTTGCGGAAGGGCTGCACGGCCTCGCCCAAGATAAGTTCATCCTCGAACGGGCCGTAAGCCTCCGCCGTATCGAACAGGGTGACGCCTTGATCATAAGCCGCGCGTATGATGCGGATCATCTCCGCGCGATCTGGAATGGTCGTCTGGTAAGTCCGGTGCATGTTCTGGACACCGAGACCCACGGCGGAGACCTCAAGCGAGCCCAGTTTGCGACGATCGCCGATCTGAACCGCCTTGCCTGGAGCCGTTACTGCCCTGGCGCTCGTCGTCACGCCTGAACCCGCTCCGAGCGCCGCGAGGGCGACGCCCGTACCGGCCACGCCGAGCAGGCCGCGTCGGCTGACCTGCGCTGATGTTGCATCATCTGACATGGTTGCGCCTTTCGATCAGAGCTTGCGGGTGCCCAGCCATTTCACCTTCGCCGGATCGCGATGGTCGAAGAAGCTACTGGCCTTCTGGTCGAGCGTAGCGATCGCGGCGATGTCCTCGTCGTCGAGAGCAAAGTCGAAGATCGCGAAATTCTCAGCCATGCGTTCCTTGCGGACCGACTTGGGAATCGCGACGATGCCGCGCTGGTTCAGCCAGCGCAGGACGACCTGAGCGATGCTCTTGCCGTGTTTGGCACCGATTGAAGCAAGCAGCTCGTTGCTGAAAAGGCCGTTCTTCCCTTCGGCAAATGGCCCCCAAGCCTCCGCCTGAACCTTGTACTCCTCGAGCAGGGTCTGTGCATCATCCTGCTGGTGGAAGGGGTGGATCTCGATCTGGTTGACGGCGGGTACGATCTCGTTGTGAAGGACGAAATCAAGCAGGCGATCGGGATAGAAGTTGCTCACGCCGATGGCCCGGATGCGACCTTCACGATGCAGTTCCTGCATGGCACGCCATGCGCCGTACACGTCACCGTAGGGCTGATGGATCAACCAAAGGTCGAGATAGTCGAGCTGGAGCTTGTTGAGCGAGCGTTCGAAGGCTGCCTTCGCGCCGTCATAGCTGGCGTCCTCGATCCACAGCTTGGTGGTGACGAACAGTTCGCGGCGGTCGATGCCGTGGCTACGGATTGCGTACCCAACGGCCTCTTCATTGCCGTAGGAGGTGGCGGTATCGAGTAGACGGTAGCCAACGTCGATGGCGTCACGCACGCTGCGCTCGCATTCTGCAGGGTCGGGAACCTGGAACACGCCGAAGCCAAGGCTGGGCATTTCGACGCCATTGTTCAGCGTGACGGTGGGGACGTACTGGGACATGGGAGATCCTTCGGTTCAGATCAGCGATTGACGAGGCTCTGGTTGGCGGCTGAATAGCGCTCGCCCACCAGTTCGATGGCGGTCAGTGCCGCACGGATACGGGCGAGATCCGACTCGCTCAGTTCGACGGCGACAGCGCCGAGGTTTTCTTCAAGCCGGTGCAGCTTGGTCGTGCCGGGGATTGGCACAATCGACGGACGCTGGGCCAGCAGCCAGGCGAGAGCGACCTGGGCCGGGGTTGCGTTCTTCTCCGCTGCGAGAGTCACGACCAGTTCGACGAGAGCCTGGTTGGCCTTGAGGGCGTCTGCCTGGAAGCGCGGAACCGTGCTGCGGAAGTCATCCTTGGCGAACACGGTGTCAGCGCTCATCTTGCCGGTCAGGAAGCCTTTGCCAAGCGGGGCGAACGGGACGAAGCCGATACCGAGTTCATCGAGAACCGGCAGGAGTGCGTTCTCCGGCTCGCGCCAGAACATCGAGTACTCGCTCTGCAGTGCCGCCACCGGCTGCACCGCGTGGGCGCGACGGATGGCATCGATACCGGCCTCGGACATCCCGAAATGCTTGACCTTGCCCGCCTTGATCAGATCTCTGACGGTGCCTGCCACATCCTCGATCGGCACGTTGGGATCGACGCGGTGCTGGTAGAAGAGATCGATGCGATCAGTGCGCAGGCGCGTCAGCGCTTCGTCGGCAACCTGCCGGATGCACTCCGGGCGGCTGTCCAGGCCCTGCGCCGGGACGCCATTCAGGAAGCCGAACTTGGTGGCGATGACGACCTCATCGCGAACGAGTTCGAGCGCTTCGCCCACGACCTCCTCGTTGAGACCGGGACCATAGGCTTCCGCCGTGTCGAAGAATGTCACCCCTCGCTCGTGGGCACCCCGAATCAGCGCTACCGCCTCAGTGCGGTCCATCGGTGGACCATAGCCGAAGCTGAGCCCCATGCAGCCAAAGCCGATTTCCGAGACTTCAAGACCGGCGCGGCCGAGTTCACGTGTCTTCATGGGAACATCCTTTGTTCAAGCGGCGCCGGTGGCGCCCAAGGGTCTGGTTTGCGAGACTCTGTCCGCAGCAACGATTGTGGTGAGCACGACCAGCAAAGCGAGAACCAGCATGACAGTGCCAGTGTCGAACGCGGCGCCAATGCGCCGGACGGCAAAGGCCTGGCCCTGGAGCCCGGCACTGGCGATACCGGCAACCGCGACCAAGATGCTGAGGCCAACCGAACTGCCGATCTGGTGAGCGACATTGACGGCTCCCGAAGCAGCGCCTGCATTGGCGTGCGCTACTCCGGCGACGCCAGCGGACGTCAACGGGCTGAGCGTCAGGCCCTGGCTGACTCCGATCAGCAACATCGGTAGCGCAACAGCGGTGATATAGGGCGATCCGGCGTTTGCGAAACTCAGCCACGCCATGCCTGCAATGCCGACGATGATGCCCACGACCATCAGGCGGTTGGCGCTGAAGGTTTTTACCAACCGGGGAACAGCGATCGCGAAAGGTACATGGAGGATGGTCGCCGGGATGAACGCAAGGCCGCTCTTCGCCGGGCCGTAACCCTTCACGTCCTGCAGGTAGAGCGTTGTGAAGAAGAAGAAGCCGACCATGGCGCCGAGATAGAGCACCCGCGCGCCGTAGGCGCCCGAACGCACCCCGCTCGAGAACAGGTCCAGCGGCAGAATTGGCTGGGCGGCGCGGCGCTCGATCGTCACGAACAGGGCGAGCAGACCAACCGCTCCGGCGATAGATACGGTCGTGATCGGGTCGCCCCAGCCACTTTGAGCAGACCGGATGAAACCGAAGACAAGGCCGCCGATACCCAGCGTGGAGGTCAGCGCTCCGAGCAGGTCGAAACGACCGGTGCGTATGGGGGTTTCCTCGATGTAGCGATAGGACGCGATGATCAGGCCCACGCCGACCGGCAGGTTGACGTAAAACCCAGCGCGCCAGGACACCCATTCGGCAAGAACTCCGCCAAGGACCAGGCCAACCGTAGCCGAAGCACCGGCCGCCGCCGCGTAGTAGGAAACGGCGCGGGTACGTTCATGGCCTTCGGCGAAGTTGGTCTGCAGCAGTGCCAGGGTCGAAGGCGCCAGCACGGCAGCGCCAAAGCCCTGGATCGCTCGCCACGACAGCATCCACGTAGCCGACGGGGAAGCGCCGATTGCAAGCGATGCCAGCGTGAAGATGGCGAGACCCGTCACGAACATCCGCCGCCGCCCGAGAATGTCTCCGGCACGGGCGCCCAGCAGCATAAAGCCTCCGAACGTCAGCGTGTAGGCACTCTGGACCCACGCAAGATTGGCTTCGCTGAAGCCGAGCTGCTCGTGAATTTTGGGGAGCCCGGTCAATACGACCGAGATGTCGAGGACGATCATCACGTAGCTGACGAGGATGATCGCCAGAATGGCGTTCTTGTGAGGTTCGCCGGACGTGTGAAGCCGCTGTGTCATTGTGATGTCGATCCGAAGGTTCGTCAGGCTGTCCGGCCATCGGGCACAGGCAGCGAGGGGAATTGTCGGATTGGATATAGCCTCAGCACCGCAATGCGATTAGGCGCTATAATCGGCATGTCGCTATAAGGCGGTCTAATCAATGGCAGGCGAGAACTACAACGAACTGGCCGCCTTCGTTATGGTGGCGCGCGAACGCAGCTTCACCCGCGCAGCCGCACAACTGGGTGTCTCACAGTCCGCGCTAAGCCAGACGATCCGCGGGCTCGAGGAACGACTGGGCCTGCGGCTGCTTACCCGCACGACCCGCAGCGTTGCACCGACCGAAGCGGGCCACCGTCTGTTCGACACGGTGGCGCCACGATTTGAGGAGATTGCGCTGGAGCTTGCCTCGCTTAGCCAACTGCGCGACAAGCCCTCGGGCAAGATCCGGATCAATGCCGGAGAGCATCCCGCCGTATCCGTGCTGCAGCCGGCGCTGCGCAAGCTGTTGCCCGACAATCCCGATATCAGTGTCGAGATCGTCGTCGATTATGGCCTTACCGATGTCGTGGCCGGAGGCTTCGATGCCGGCGTGCGCCTGGGCGACCAGGTGGCCAAGGACATGATCGCGGTACGCATCGGTCCGGACCTGCGCATGGCTGTCGTCGGCTCGCCCGATTACTTCGCCCGCTATCCCGAGCCGCATTCACCGCATGACCTGACTGGCCACAACTGCATCGGCATCCGGCTGCCCACGTATGGCGGTATCTTCCCGTGGGACCTCGACAAGGGCGGCCATGAGGTCAACGTCCGCATCGAAGGGCAGCTGGTATTCAACAACATCAGCCTGCGATTGAATTCGGCTCTGGATGGGCTGGGCCTTGCCTATCTTCCTGAGGATCAGGTGCTGCCTTTCATCGAACGCGGCCAACTGATCCGGGTGATGGAAGACTGGTGCGAACCCTTTCCCGGTTACCACCTATATTATCCCAGCCGTCGCCACGCATCGCCTGCCTTCGCACTATTCGTAGAAACCTTGCGCTATCGTGGCTGATTACCGATCGCGTCTGCGTACTGGACATCGCTAACAAGCTCGTCCCATGCCACGGACTGGCCGTTGTGGCTCTCCGCCAGCGCAACATGGGTCATCGCTTCATCGGGGCCAGCGCCATGCCAGTGCTTGATGCCAGGGCCGATCCAGACGACGTCGCCCAGACCAAACCGCTCGGCGGGCTGACCCCATTGCTGCACGTAGCCATGACCACGCGTGACAACGAGGGTCTGGCCGAGCGGATGCGTGTGCCATGCGGTATGGGCGCCGGGCCCGAAGGTGACGGTCCCGCCGCCGATGCGGGCGGGAGCTTCGCGCTGGAAGCGGCCCTCCACTTGGACGGCTCCGGTGAAATTAGCGGCCGCACCGCTGGATTTCTCGGTGGAGCCTTCCCGGATCACCGAAACGCCCGGCGTGGACGCCTTGTCGTCACCTGCCACAGCAGGCAACGGCAGACAGGCGACGCCAATCGCCAAGGCGGCTTTGCTTGCACGGCGCATCACTCAGCCTCACTCTTGGGATGGAACACCTCACGAGCTACACCCACGGCGCTGATCGCGTTGGGCCAGCCCGAATAGAAGGCAAGTTGGGTGATCGCCTCCACGATCTCGCTCTCGGTCACCCCGTTGGTGCGCGCAAGCTGCATGTGCGATCGCAGCTGCTCGGGGCGGTTGAGCGCAATCAGCGCGGCTACGGTGATGAGGCTGCGGTCCCGCTTGGCAAGTCCAGGCCGTTCCCACACGTCTCCGAACAGGACTTCGTCTGTAAGCTGAGCCAGCTTGGGGTCGATGTCGCCCATAAGCTGCTGCGCGCGCGAAGGCTGGCCGGCGGCATTCGCTGCGGTTGTCTGAGCTTGGACCAGAGCCGGCATAGCTGAGCCGAGCATCGTGCCAGAAATGAGGATCAGGCTACGCGTGATCGTGTTCATAACGGTAATCCTATGCTTCGCGAGAGAACGGCGGCGGTGTAGGCCGGAGCGCCCGCTACGGGCCAAGGCCCTTCAGGCACCTAGCGTGCGCGAGAAGAACGGCACCAGCTTTCCGAGAGCGATCTCGACGTATGCGGGCACCCAATAGGTCTCGATGTGCCGCGCGCCAGGAATCTTGAAGAATTCCTTGTCGCTCGTGCCGGTTGCCTTCGGGAATGCGTCCTCGGTCATGTAAAGGGTATCGGCCGCACTGCCCGCCATCATCAGCAGCGGCACGTCGATCAACGCGATCTGGTCAGTCGCATCCCATCGCATCAGGTCCATCAGGCTGCTGGTCGTATACTTGAAGGTCGAGCCCGGATGCGCGTTGGTACGCCAGTAGTAATGGTAGCCCTGGCGATAGAGGTCGAAGGGTAGCGCAGCGATCTGAGCGTCGGTGAGGTCGGCATCGCCTGAATACAGGACGGCACCACCTTTCGCTTCTTGGGCGCGCGCAGCGGAGGCCTGCGTCAGACGCTCCTTGATCGTGGCGATCTGGGTGTCTTGGAAGCCATTGCGGCGCACTCGCCCTGAATTGAACATGCTCAGGGTTGCGACCGCTTTGAAGCGCTTGTCCGTCTTGGCTGCGGCCAGCGAATACCCGCCGCCGCCACAGATTCCGTAGAGGCCGAGGCGATAGGGATCGACGCCGGGAAAGCCGGAGATAAAGTCTGCCGCGCGATGGATGTCCTCGATGCGATTGGTTGGCGTGTCGACGCTGCGCGGGGCGCCGCCGCTGCCACCCTGGTAAGCCGCGTCCATCGTGATTGCGATAAAGCCACGTTCGGCCAAGTGCTGCGCATAAAGCCCAGCAGTCTGTTCCTTCACCCCGCCATTGGGATGAGCGACCACGATCGCGGCATAGGACCTGGCCGGATCGTAGCCCGCCGGGGTGTAGACGTTGGCGACGATGTCGAGCCCATGCAACTTGTAGCTGGACGGGTGAATATTGACCTTGCCCGGCTCGTTTTTCGTGAGCGCACCGTCATAGACCAGCGTGAAGGGGTTATCGCGGTAGTCCAGCGGCTTTGCCGTGGGTTCGCTGGCAGCTTCGCTCATGGAAGGTACTCCTGTCAGTGCGGTTGCGAGGAACAGCGCGGAGGTTCCGAGAAACCGGCGCCGGTTATGATGGAAAAGGGTTTCAGGCATTTCGGGTGTTCCTGATCAGTCGAGGTGCTTCTCGGCGAGGAAGCGAGAGACCTGATCGGCGATCGCGACGTTGTTGAGGTCGGACATCATGAAGTGGGTGTTCCCACGGATGCCGATCTCGGGAAGATGAACCAGCCTGGCATCGCCGCCATGGCGGTTGACGGCGGCCACCCAGAGCTTCGCCATGGTCAGGCGCACGCGCCAGTTGTCCTTGCCGCGTTCGGCCGTCGGTTCGGTCGGGATGTTGTCACCATAGTAGATGACGATCGGAAGCCGGATGAGCCGAGCGAAGTCGCCTGCTGGGATTTCGACGGCCTTCAACGTCCCGGCGGCACTCGGCATGTCTGCGGGCGCTTCGCCTTTGGGAAACACGAAGCCGCTGCCCGGCTCGAAGGCGACAACGGCCCTGACATTGGGACTGTGGATCGCTGTCAGCCAGCCCGGCTCGCCGCCCTGCGAGTGCGTGAAGAGGATCGCGGGGCCGGTCCTTTCAAGCAAGGCGGTCATCGCCGAGGAAATGACGCTGGCATCATAAGCGCCGGTATTCGGCGTTACCGACCGGAAGAACTGATCCAGCGCCTCGGGATCGCGATCGAACTGAACGCCGTTGAAAAACTGGGGCCAGGCGCCAAGTCGGAACTGGTCGAAGAACAATTGGTCGTTGGGCGCCGGATCAATCGTCGCGGCAACGGTGCTGTTACCCGCGCGGCCACGCCGGGGCTGGTCGACGATGTAGGTGGTGAAGTTCCGGCGCAGGAACAGGGTCTGGAAGCCCTCGCGCCCATCCGGTGTCGTTTCCCAGCTACGTCCAGACTGATAGGCACCGTGAAGCATCACGATTGGTAAGCGGTGCGGCTTCTCCGGAACTTGGTAAAAGGCGTAGAGGTGATCGCCATGCAGGCTCTGGCCCTGGGAGGTTGGGGCGTTATTGGCGTAGGTGCCGGGAGTCTTCTGGACCGTCCCGCCGGCGGCGAAACTTCCTTGCTCCGCGATGACGAGCGGCTCTTTCTTCCGCTCAGCACCAGCCCCCGGCGATGCCAGCATTGCAGCGGTCACCGCGAGGGTGGGTAGTAATGACCTGAGTAGCGCCATGGCCGTCCTCCTGCTTCCAGGCGGAGATTAGCGCGGCAGGATCTTAGCGATTAGAGTGCTAAATACGCATGACGCCATAAGCTGTGCTAATTAAATGGCGTAGGGTGGTCAGCAGCGGCCCGATCCATTTTGAGGGCAGAAATGGCGGAAATTCTCGGTGCATCGTCCGCCACTTGCCGGTCTCCTTGCGACCAAATCGTGCCATTCAGATGAGGTCGCTGGAGTGTCCGCTGACACCGAAACCGGTCTTTCTCAAGCGAGACAACGGCTGGTCTGCTACGCGCCCGGTCCAAGTCGTAGAACCGAGATTTCACCACGCCTAGGAGCGGACATTCAGATCATGCGCAACGGGCTGTCGGCCGGCGTTGCCGTGAGAGTCTGACGAAAGCCGGTCTCGCGTTCGATGATTCGATTAACCGCGGGAACCCGCTGAATATGCGAGAGGAGCATGTGCGTAATCGTGATCTCGCGCTCAGCGAGCCCCCCTAGAGTTTGCGCATGTTTCAATAAGAAAGACGATATGTCGCTCGAACCGTACGCCCGAATTCTGGCCGAGCCAGGAAATAGCGCGCGTTCATGCCCCCGGCATCAAAGGAACCCATGCGTGGATTGCCTTCGGTCAGCCCAAGGCTGTTGGTCAGGTTGGTGCCATTCAAAGTCAGCGTCGCATGATCGCTGATCTGTGTGCTTACCTCGACATTGATCATCGAAAAGGGAGGCAGGCGCTGCGAGTTCGCGATGTCAGCGAAACGCGCGGAATAACGCGTGAAATCAGCGCTGAGATGCAGGCGGCCCGAGATGAGATCGACGCTAGGGCTTGCGCGCAGGGCGATGCGCGGCACCCGTATAAGCTGATTGCCCGTCACGTCATGGACCGCGACCGTGCCGCCCGACAGTTCGCTGTAGCGAAAATCTCCATAGCGTAAGTCTTGCACCGTCGCCTGCATGTCGATGCTGAGCGGGCCGATCAGCCGAGCATGGGCTGAAACTTCCATGCCAGTTGCGGTTGTGTCGGCAATTGAGGTCTGGCTGACATAGATGCTGGTGGCAGGATCGAAGCGATAGTCGGTGAAGGGCAGCCGCTTGAAATGGGTCCGGAAAAGGACGGCGGAGAAGTTCCAGTTGCGCCGCTGCACGATCAGGCCGGCCTCCGCCATGACGATCGGGACGATGGCCTCGTCCGTGCGATCGGGGTCGGCATAGAATTCCGACGCGCTCGGCAGGCGGGAAATGCGGGTGGCGCGCAGGAACAGGCCGGTCCCCGGATCGGGATTGAAATTGATGCCCGCCGTCATGCTGAAGCCTGAGAAGTGCCGATCGATAGGTTGGAAAAGACCCGTGCCGGCCAGCACGCTATCGTCCGCCAGGGTCGTCGGATCGCCCAGATCGACCGCCGAGGACAGTTCCATCCTGCCGCCGATCCGCGTCCGTTCCCACCGTCCGCCAAGGTCGATGCGCCAATGCTCGCCCAGCTTCCATTCGTCGGCCGCATACACGGCCAGATTGGCGGTCTTCAGGGTCACGTCGTCGAACAGCGAGCCATAGCGGACGAAGCCGTTGTCAGTCAGCGATCCGACCCGCCGCCCATCCGCATCGACCGCCACGACATCCAGCCGCCGCGCCTGTCCCCGCACGTCGAGCAGCACCGTCCCCATCGTGCGATCATAGTCGAGGCGGCTGTCGGCATAAGTCAGGCCCAGCGCCAGATCATGCTGTCCCCACTGGCTGACCTGCCCGGTCAGGCGCGCGTCGCCGATGAATTCGCGCATCGGCAAGGCGACGGACAGCAGGTTCGCGCCCACGACCAGCCCGTTGCCATTGCTGTCGGGCAGGAAGGCGCGGCCGGTCCCGGCGTCGCGTATCTCGACTTTGGTTGCCATGGGAAAGGCGGCCGCAAGTTGGGGCCAAATGGTCGAGACATAGCTGTCGCCCGATTGCGGGCGGCCGATCGGGAACAGGCCGTCGCGGGAGGTGTCGCCCGTGCGCAGGCGCACCTTCACCTCCAGCGCGGCACCTCCACCAAGCGCCCGCCGCCCGAACAGCGTGTAGAAATCGATGCGGCTGCGCGTTCCCTTCGACAGGTCGAAAAGGCGAGAACCTGAGGGCGTCTTGAACGCGACGCTGGCATTATCGGGGCCTGCCAGCGTGTCGTACAGGGGATCGAAGCCGGGAACGGCGTTGACCCGCCCGGCGCCGTCCACCTGCAAAGGTACCGGCAGGTAAAGGATGACGCGGTCGTCGAGATGCTTGACGTTGAAGGACAGGCGCGTCGTCCCATCGTCATACTGGACCCCGGCCCGAATCTGCCCGCCCCGGTCGGCGGGATAGCCCGGATCGCGCAGGCCGTCGTCGCGGCGGTAGAAGCCGCCGATCGCAATGCCGAGTTCGGGCGTCAGGCGCATCCCCGCATAGCCGTCGATCCGCGCATAGCCGAAATTCCCGCCCGTCGCCGCCAGCGTCACGCCCGGCTTCTGCAGCGGATTGCGGGTCAGGAAATCGATGCTGCCGCCCGGCGCATTGCCGGCGAAGATGGCGGAAGGCCCGCCGCGCACCGCTTCGATATGGTCGATGGTCGCGTCGCTGCGGAAAATCTGGTCGGTGTTGAGATAGCCGAGACCGCCGTCATATTGCACCGGCAGCCCGTCCTCCAGCAACGCGACGGAGGAATAGCCGTCGGTCGGGATGCCGCGCGACCGGATATTGTTGCTCGCTTCGCCGCCGGTGCTTTCCACCCAGAAACCGGGGATCTGCTTGAACAGGTCGGCGGTCGATAGCGGTCCGGCGCGAGCCAGCGTCTCGGGGTCGATCCGGGTCAGCGCATAGCTGAGCTGGGTCGCGGTGACGGGCGTCTGCAGCGCGCGGCCGGTGACGACGATCTCGGCAGGAACAGCAACCGGCGGCGGGGCAGGCGACGGGATGGGGGCAGGCTGCGGACTGCGCCGGGCGCGGGCGGGTGGAGCCGGTTGCGCCGCCCGCAGCGTGACAATCCCTTCGCCGAAGCGCGCGACCGCAAGGCCGCTGCCGCGCAGCAGCCGGTCGAGCGCGCGCCGCGACGGCATTCTGCCCTTCACCAGCGGGCTGCGCAGCGCGGCGGCGCGCGCATAGGGATAGAGGATCTGCACGCCTGCCTGACGCGCAAACCGGTCGAGCGCATCGGCAAGGCTTTGCGCGGGAATGTCGAAACGGGGCTGCGGGGTGGCGGATCGGCTACCCGGCGGCGGCGCTGCCTGCGCGGGCGCGACCATGACCATCGCCATGACAAAGAAAAGGCCGCGACTCCGACGCATCACGCTCCAGTGGCGTTCCTACGCGACAGCTTCGTGTCAGGCGCGGAAAGCGCCCCGGTTTCCGCCTGTCCGGAACAGCATCATCCTGTCTCCTTCCCTGCGGTGACCGATGCCGAAGCCGTCCTGCAGCGCTGTGAGGAAGGATTGCGGATCGGCGGTGCGGAAGGTGCCGCCGAGGCGTGTCGCGCCCAGCCCCTGATCCTGCACGACCAGCTTGACCTTGAGATAGCGGTTGAACTCGCTGATCGCCTGGTCGAGCGCCATGCCCTGGAACATGATCTCGCCCCGCTCCCAGGCCGTCGCGCGCGACAGTGCTTCGGGCGACAGCGCTTCGACATGCACGTCGGCATTGCTGACGGCGAGCATGCTGCCGGCATTCACAGTCTGAGCCGATGTGCCGCGCGTGATCGTCGCCGCCTGTCCCGAGAGCACCAGCAGCCGCGCGAGCGCCGGATCGATCCGCAGGCTGAACTTGCCGCCGCTCAGCCGCCCGTCGATCGGATCGCTGTAGAGGCGAAAGGGCTTTTCGGCGTCCTTCACCAGAAGGGTCGCTTCCCCGCGCTCGATCCAGAAATCGCGCCTGTCATCGTCGAACCGCCACGCCACGCGCGTATCGGTGTTGAGCATCGCCTGACTGCCATTCTGCAGGCGCAGGATGCGCCGCTCGCCCACCGCCGTTTCGGCATAGGCCCGGCGCGGCCAGGCGAGGAAGGTTCCGGCTCCGCCCACGGCCAGCAGCCCGGCGACGCCGCCCGCGACCGCGCGGCGCGACAGCATCGCGGGGGGTGCGGGCACGATCTCTTCCTCCGCTTCTGTCTCTTCCAGCGAGATTGGGTCCAGCATCGCGGGCAGGCGCGGATCGGTCGTCCGCCGCCACGTCGCCGCAACTTGCGCGAAGGCAGCTGCATGGCGCGGGTCCGCGCTGCGCCAGGCTTCAAATGCTTCGGTGTCGGCGGAACCACAGTCGAGCGCGATCAGCCATTGAATGGCCTCGTCGCTCAGACCTGTTCCAACCTGTTCCTGCTCTCGCATTGAGATGCCTGCTCCGCCTTCGCCGGTCTGTCCGCCTGATTCCGCCGCTCTACCAACAGGCGGAGGGCTCTGACCAGATGGGTTTCCACGGTGGAGACGGAAATATTCATCTTCTCCGCTACAAGCGCCGGAGAAAGTCCTTCAATTCTCCGCAGATACAGCGCCTCACGCATCCGGGGCGGCATGTCCTGCATGACCCGGGCGATATGGTTCAGTTCCGATCGATCCATCGCAACCACGTCGGGTGTCGGCTCCTGATCCGCGATCTCCAGCGACAGCAGCACGGCGCCCTGGTCGATCCGCACCACGTCGGCGCGCCGGAACCGCTCGATGGCCAGGTTGCGGATGATGCGTATGGTGAAGGCGTGCGGGCTGGCGATGGCCGCCCATTTTTCCAGTGCGAACAGCCGGGCATAGGCTTCCTGGACCAGTTCCTCCGCTTCCTCCTGCTGGCGCACGAGGCTCAGCGCATAGCGGCGATGCTCCTGGTGGAAGACGAAGACATGGTCGGCAAACCAGATGTCGATGTCGCGAAGCATGGACATTTCTCGATGCGCTCCATCGGAATCGGCGGGTGGAGCGCGTCACCTAGGGCGCGGTTGTTACATTCGGTTGACACTGGACCGGGCAGGACGATTCGCCGCCATCGGGAAAAATATTTTCGGGTGGAGTAGCGGCGGTGCTCCCCTCCACCGTCTGCGCCCCGACAGTTCAACGCATGGCCATTCGCCCATGCCGGCAGCGCGACACGCTTCCGGCAACGGGGACCGCTGCGCCTGCGCCGGGACTTTCAGGAACGGACATGAAGGGGACATCGACCATGAAATCTTTGCGCATCACCACATCGCTCATCGCTTTATTGTGCGCTGGCGCAACGCCCGCATTGGCGCAGGAGCCGGCCCCCGCCGACAATGCCGTCGATACGCAGGGCGGCAATATCGACGACATCATCGTTACCGGCCGCGCGGGCACCGATGTGCGGACCAAGGCGGAAACCAGCTATTCGGTCACCAACATCAACGAGGAAAATCTGCGCCTCCAAGCCCCGACCAGCGTTACTGAAGCGCTGAAATCCGTGCCCGGCTTCTGGGTTGAGGCGTCGGGCGGCGAAGCGTCGGGCAACGTCCGCGCTCGTGGCGTACCGGTCGACGGCTTCGGCTCGGTCCAGCTTCTGGAAGACGGCATCCCGGTCCAGCATGATCCCGCGCTCGGCTATCTCAACGCGGACCAGGCATTCCGCATCGACGAGACGATCGAACGCATCGAAGTGGTGCGCGGCGGCCCGTCCTCGCTCTTCTATTCCAACGCACCCGCAGGCGCGATCAACTTCATTCCGCGCAAGGTCGGCGACTGGGCCGAGGGTCTTGTCAAGGTGACGCTCGGCGCGGACAGCCTCTATCGCGCCGACTTCTGGATCGGTGCGCCGGTGGGCGACTGGAAGGTCGCGGTCGGCGGCTTCTACCGCTCGGAGGGCGGTGTGCGCGATCCCGGCTTCACCGCGAACAAGGGCGGCCAGATCCGCGCCACCGTCTCGCGCGAGTGGGAGAATGCGAAGTTCAGCGTCGACGTGAAGCGCGTGGACGATATCGTCGCCTTCTACACCGGCATTCCGATGCGGACCTATCCTGATGGCGATATCCGCGCGGTTCCCGGTTTCGACGGGCACAAGGGCACGGTCGCCGGGCCGGAGACGGCGCATATCAAGATGCGTCAGGGCGATGGCAGCATCTATGATTTCGACAACACCGTCGGCACGCAGATCAAGCGCACGCAGATCACCACCAATTTCGAGATCGAGCCGATGGACGGCTGGAAGATCACCAACACCTCGCGCTACAACGACACGACGACGCGCCGCAACGGCGTGTATCCCAACAGCCTGCAGAGCGCCGCGAGCCTGCTGACCGCCAATGCCGGCCTGCTGGCCCAGGCGCCCGGCGCGACCGCGCTGCAGCTGCGCTACACCAATGGAGGCCAAGTCTTCGACACTGCCAACCAGAACGGCAACGGCCTGATCATCAACGGCGGCCTGCGCGGTATCACAATGCCGGTGAAGGAGTTCATGAGCGACACGCGCATTGCCCATCGCTTCGAAATGGGATCGACTACGCACGACGTCACCTTCGGCTATTATTTCGCGACGATCGACCAGTATTTCAGCCGCTATTCCTCCACCGCGCTGCTCGACGTTCAGGACAATGCCCGACTGCTCAGCCTCGTTGCGGTCAACGCGGCGGGCTCTGTGGTGCGCAGCTTCTCCGACACCAACGGCATCTACAAATATGGCTATGAGTGGGAGGACGCGCATGGCGAGCAGACGACGCACGCCCTCTATCTCACCGACGAATGGCAGATCACGCCGAAATTCCGGCTGGACGGCGGCGTCCGCTGGGAAAGCATGAACGCACGCGGATCCGTGGCGCTCAAGCAGACGGTCAATCTGGGCACGCCCTCGACCTCGTCGATCATCACCGGCAGCGGCCTCACCGCCAATTATGACCGGACCTTTAAGCATGCGACGGCGACGGCGGGCGCGAACTATCAGTTCACCGATCGCGCCGGCATGTTCGCGCGCTACACTTATGCCAACCGCATGCCTGGTCTCGGCAATTATATCACCAGCCCGACCGCGACGCCGATCACCCAGACCATGCACCTGGGCGAGGCTGGCCTGAAGTATAACAGCCGGTTCTTCGACGTATATGCCACCGGCTTCTGGACCAAGTACAACAATGTCGGCTTCACCAATTACCGGTTCGACATCAACACCGGCGCGTCGCGGACCGAGGCACTGTTCGCCAATACGCAGACCTTCGGCGTCGAACTGGAAGGCACGGTGCGTCCGGCGCGCTTCTTCGACATGTCGGCCACGCTGACCCTGCAGGACCCGAAGTATAAGGGGCTGGTCTATACGGACTCGGCACAGCGCGTGAACGACTATGACGGCAACCGCCTGATCCGCGTGCCGACCGTCAGCGTGCGCGTCGTGCCCGCAGTCAACCTGCTCGACGATCGGCTGCGCATCCAGGCCGCCTATGAATATCAGGGGCCGCGCTTCGTCGACACGGCCAACTCGGTGCGCCTGCCGGGCTATTCCGCGATCAATCTCAGCGCCCGCGCGCAGCTGACCGAAAGCCTGTCGCTCTATGGCTATGTCGACAATCTCACCAACTCGCTGGGCCTGACCGAAGGCAATCCGCGCGCGGGCGAAGTGCAGAATGCCGATGCCGGCGCGAACACCTTCATCGCGCGTCCGCTGATCGGCCGGAACTTCCGCGCCGCCCTCATGTACAAGTTCTGATCATGAGGAAGGGGATCGCATCGCTCGCCGCCTTCGCTCTTGCTCTGTCGCTGTCCGTGCCTGCATGGGCCGGAGCGCCGGAACCGGCCACGGCCGAGGCGGCAAAGGAAGCGGTCCCCTATCAGACGCTCACCGGCACGATCACCCGATCGGACTATGAGCAGTATCGGCAGGTTCCCTTCGATCTGCCGGCGGGCGTCACGCGCGTCACCATCCGTTTCAGCTATGGCGGCAAGGACAAGAAATCGGTCATCGACCTGGGCCTTGCCGACCCTGAGCGGTTTCGCGGATGGAGCGGCGGGTCGCGCGACCATATGACCTTGAGTACCGAGGATGCCACGCCGGGCTATCTTCCGGGGCCGTTGCCGGCCGGGCGCTGGAACCTGATCCTTGGCGTCCCAAATATCCGTGAAGGCGCGCAGGCGCCGTTCGAGGCCCGCATCTTCATCGATCGCGCTCCGGCGGTGACGGCGTTCGAGGACGCCCCGCTCAACCCTGCGCCGGGCTGGTATCGCGGCGATCTGCACATGCACAGCGGCAACAGCGACGGCAAATGCCTGTCGCAAAAGGGCGAGAAGGTACCATGCCCGGTCTATCGCACGGTCGAGGCAGCGGCAGCGCGCGGCCTCGATTTCATCGCGCTCACCGACCATAATACAACCGCGCATTTCGATGCCCTGCGCGGGTTGCAGGGCGCGTTCGACAGGATGCTGCTGCTGCCGGGGCGGGAGGTCACGACCTTCTTCGGCCATAGCAATGTGTTCGGCCCGACCGACTTTCTCGATTTCCGCACGCTCGCATCCACCTATGCCGAAGCGGCCAAATGGATGGACGCGGTGAAGGCGCAGGGCGGCATCGTCTCGCTCAACCATGCCGGCGCGCCCTCGGGCGAGATCTGCATGGGCTGTGGCTGGCGCATCGCCGACCTGCCCCCCGGCACGGTGCAGGCGGTCGAGGTGGTGAACGGCGGCACGATGGCGGAAACCGGATCGGCAGAAAGTCCGCTGCAGGGGCTCGGCCTGTGGCGCAAGCTGCTCGACAGCGGCCAGCACGTCACGGCGATCGGTGGCAGCGACAATCACAATGCCGACATTCCTGCCGATAAGCCTGGAGCCATCGGAACGCCGACCACCGTCATCTATATGCGCAACCTGTCGACACAGGGATTTATCGACGGCATTCGATCCGGCAGGGCATTTGTCGACATTGACGGGACGCGCAACCGGATGATCGATATTTGGGCGGAGAGCGAAAGCAACAAGATCGCCATGGGCGGCACATTGTTTGCCTGCAGGGGAGCGTCGGTGAGGCTGGTAATCTCTGTTAAGGGCGTATCGGCCGGCATCATCGATCTGCTTATCGATGGTCAGAAACATCAGCTTCGAGTCAATCAGGATCGTCGCGAAAATGTGTTTGACTGGGTGTCCGACGGCGCACAACACTGGATCAGCGCAAACGTTCGCACAAGTGATGGTCGTCTGCTCCTTGTTGGCAATCCGATCTATGTGGATGTTTGTCCGTCGTCACAACATTTAGGCTCAGATTTCATTGATTGATCCAGAAAATCACGGTTGCAGCGATGCAAATTGCGGACAGACTGAGGTGATTTCCAGCAGCCGCATCTGATGGCAACCATCTTGGGCTGCCCGCCACAAACCTGCCAGTCTCTTCTCGGCCAGTCCCGCGCATCCCGGGAACGATCATCAGGGCTTCAGGAATGGCAGGTGTTAGATGGGGACCTGCCATTCCCGGCCCGGCTCGCGAACGACCGTTTTGTCCCAAGCGCCCGTGTCCAGCTCCACACGGGAAACGGGCGCCAAGGGTTCAAATCTCGGTGTTTTCGGCAAGGGCAAGCGCGTCCTCCACGTCGATCCCGAGATACCGCACCGTATTCTCGATCTTGCTGTGACCGAGAAGGATTTGGACGGCACGCAGGTTGCCGGTCGCCCTATAGATTATCGATGCCTTCGTCCGCCGAAGCGAATGGGTGCCATACTCGCTTCGTATCAAACCGACCCCTGTCACCCATTCGTCGACAAGCCGAGCATACTGGCGGGTGCTCAGGTGCCCATTATGATCGACCCGGCTTGGGAACACATAATCGTCCACCGTACCACCTCTGCGTTCGAGCCACGCCAGCAAGCTCGCTCGAGCATCTGGCAGCAGTTCAAACTGAACAGGTCGGCTCGTTTTCTGCTGCATGACGATTGCCCGCGTTCGGATTTGCCCGCCGCTGACAAGGTCGCCTATCTTCATCTGCACCAGGTCGCAGCCCCGAAGCTTGCTGTCGATCGCCAGATCGAACAGCGCCCGATCCCGCAGGCGGCGGCGTTGATTGAGGTAGAACCGGATTTCCCAGATCTGCTTAGGTTTCAGAGCCCGTTTTGCGCCCACGGCCCTTCCGGCATTCCAGACCGGGCGTTTGGTGGGGACGAATTCAGTTTCAGGCATCTCCATGATCATTCTCCTATGGCCACATTGGCCATCTGTAGAACGCTTGCCGGCGAGGACGGGGGTGAGAATGGCTTGGGGCTTGTGCCGACCAACTAACGCTGTTCGTTAAATGAGTCCCGACGGCCGCTCTCGACAAAAGCTGCCTTTTGAACATTAGAATTGACGCCTTGAGTAGGGGGCCAGATCAATCTGGTATTACGATGGGGTGAGGCCGAGCGCGTCTTCATCGGCCGTTGCGGCGGCGAGCTCGGCTTTCGCAGCGGCAATGCGGGCCTGCGCCTCGATGAGCTTAATCTCGGCATTAGTTGCGCTTTCCTCGCGCTGATTGACGAGGAAGAAGTCACTCGATCCCAGCTCGAAACGGCGACGTTCGGCTGCGGCCAAGCGCTGCGCCAGCGCCCATTCTTTCCCCGAGGTTACGACCAACTGGTTTGCTGCTTCGACCTCGAGACCGATCGCGGTGACTTCAGCCCGGATCTTTTCAGCTAGAAACCGCTGCTTAACCGTCAATTCGTCGATCTTCGCCTGGGTTTCGGCCAGCTTGCCCTTCGCCTTGCGGTTTTGCAGCGGTATCTTGAAGGTCACGCCGACGATCATCTCAAGCGGCGTGCGACTCCGCCCGCCCAGACCCGTTGGGCCGACGTCCTTGGCGATCTCCCCCCCAACGTCGAGCCGCGGCAGCATGTCGTTGCGGGCAAGAGCAAGCTTAACGGTCGCCTTGTCGATTTCCTCCAGCATGATGGCGAAGTCGGGACGGCCCTCCAAGTTGAAGGCGGCCCCCGTCCTAATCCCATCCAGCGCGGTAATGTCGGATGGCAGCCGCGTTTCATCAACGATGATCGGCGCGCCCTCCGCGTTGCGATAATAGAGCGACAGTTTGACGGCGGCGGCGCGAAAATCCTGCCGCGCTTCTAGGACATAAGCCTGTCGCCTGACGAGATTCACGTCGTTCTCGGTAAGCAGGATATCGGGTTTGGCCCCAAGCTGCACCTGACGCTCGATGCCGTTGGTGCGCCCATCTGCCAGCGCAAGTAGTGCCTCATAGGCTTTGAGCTTCAGTCCGGCGCCGACCCACTTCTGATAAGCTTCCACCGCGCGCGCCTGGACGCCGATGCCCGTCGCCTTGGCCTCGAACCGGGCGATGTCGATATCGTTGCTCGCCAGCCGAAATTCCGAACGTCGCGCATCGACCAACCGGTCGCGGAGCAGCGAATAGAGCGCCCCGACCTTCAATTCGCCTAGGCGATTCGTGTAGGATTTGTCTTCATAGACGGGAAAATCGCCGCGCGACGCCCGGTACTGGCCGTAGAGATAGCCGCCATTGTCGCTCAGCGGCTGCTCGGCCTTGCTCGCGATTTCGGTGCCGTCATAATAGCCCTGTACGCGGCTGCGTCCTTCGACGGCGAAGACCGTGTCGAACGCGCCCTGCGCGGTCAGCGCTCGAGCCTCCGCTTGCCGGTTGCGCGCCAGCGCCGCGATGATGTCGGGTGCGGCACGGGCCGAAGATTGCAGCACCTCCTGCAACGTCAGCGTGCCGCTGATCGCTGGAGCAGAAGCGTTCGACACAGCGTCCTGCGCCTCAGCCGTAAAGGCCGGGGGAGCGCTCGCCAGCAAAACGACGCTGATCACGGTCCGCATCGTCACTTCTTTTTCTTTTCGACCGAGCTTTTGTCCGATTTATCCTGTGCTTTATGAGCGACCTGATCCTGCCCGAAGTTCAATGGGAAATCGTTGAGCTGGCGCCATAGTTCATATCCGACGGTGACATTGTCGCCCTGGATCCAGCCCAATACCTTGCCGCCTTGGCGCACGAAGCGACGTGCGGGCCATGCGGGCTTGCCCGGCATCGGTTCGACCAGCACGCGGAACAGCCCGTCGGCGCGCGGCGTGGGGTCCACGGAACGAACCTGGCCATCATAGATGCCGACGGCAAAAGCTGGCCACCCGCTGAACTGGAATGCTGGGAAGCCTTCAAACTCCAGCCGCACCGGACGCCCCTTGTCAACCAGCGGGATATCCCGCCCGTCAACGAACAGTTCCACCGCCCGCTCGATCCGTTCGGGCGCGACGGTCGCGAGGACAGTGCCGGCGGAAATCAAGGCTCCACCTGCAGCAGCATTGAGATCCTGGATACGCCCGTCACGCGGCGCTGTGACCACTTGCGCCGACTGCCGCATCTGTTTGACCTCGATCTGCTTCAACTTGGCGCGCGCTTCGGCCAGCTTGGCGTTGGCATCGGCGACCTTGATCTGTGTCTGCTCATAATCACGCCGCGCGGCCAACCCCTCCGCAAAGAGCTGCGAGGTGCGACCCACGTCGATCGAGGCAACAGCGCGAGCCTGTTCAATTGCCGCGATCTGCGCCTCCACCTCCGCCTTTTCCGCGGCCAAACGCTCTAGGAAATTCGGATCGACATCGACCACCTTCACGATCGGATCACCCGCTTTCACCAACTGGCCGTCCTGAACGAAGAAACGGTCCACACGGCCCTCCACCATCGACGACACCTGTTGCAGCCGGTCGCTCGGATCAAGCGACGTGACCTGGCCGCCGCCCTGCGCCGTCTGCCGCCAGGGTACAAAAAGGATCGCGACGGCTAGGAAAATCCCCACTATAATGAGCCAGGCCACCACGATGACGACGCGTGGCGGGTTCAGCCCGGCAAGCGAGCGGAAGTGCGTCAGTTGCGTAGCGTTGATCGTCACGGCTGAATCTCCCTCTCGGCAAGGAACTGCGACAGCGCCGCCTTGTCCTCGAACTGACGCTGCGTTTGCGTGCCCAGCCATAATGAGCTGTCGAGATCCGTCGCCTCGGGTCGTCCGGTGAACAGCAGGACCGTCGTCCCCCGTTCACGCAGCATCCGCAGTGTCGCGTGGAGCGCGCCGGCGGGCATCATGTCGTACAGTTGGGACAACAGCAGTACCTTGGGACGGCTGATCAGCGCGGCTGCGACCTTAAGCTGCATGACTTCGACGATGGAGAGCGGTGATCCTGAACTTGCCAATCGTGTATCAAGGCCGCTAGAGAGACTGGAAATGCAGGTCGCCAGGCCCACGACATCCAGCACCTTCATGGTTATGGCGCTGTCCGCATTGCCTCCAGCCGCCATGGTCAGATATTCGCGAATAGTGACATCCACGATGGTGGGCCGGTTGAGCACCACGACCTCCGACCGCAACAGATACATATCGAAGCTGCCAAGATCGCTGCCGCCGATCGTTAGCAGTCCGCGATCGGGATTGACGTGGCGCTTGAGCAGTAGCGCAATCTGATTTTCGACGCCCGGTTCAGCCGCAACGACGGCCTGCTCTCCGCTGTCGATCGCGAAGTCGAAGCGCGACCCGGCCAGTTCAACGTTGCGGAAGCGGACCGATCCGTCGGGTGGCGCTTGACCGCTCAGACCCACAGGCTCCTGCGGGATCGCGAAGATTTGCGACAGTTCTTCCGAGCTGGCTACCAGATCGTAGAATGTATCGAGATACCAGCCAAGCTGGGCAATGCCATAGAAGACCCCGGACAGGATGAGCTCTGCCGCGACAAGTTGCCCGATTGACAGCTGTCCTGCGAGGATGAGGTTCCCGCCGAGCGCCAGCAGGGCTGAAGCGGCAAAGGCATAGACCAGGAAATAGGCCAGAGCCTGCGCAAAACTATAGCGGAAATAACGGCGATGGGCGCGGATATAGTTCGCCGTCACCGCTTCCGAGCGATCCATCGCGAAGTTCAGATGCCGGGCCGATTTGTAGAAGCCGTTGGATGCGCCGACGCTCTCCAGCCATTGAGCGGCTTCATGTTTGGCATGGGATACCCCGACGGCGCCCGTGATTGCCCCGTGGCGCCACAGCATCCAGATCAAAAGGCAGGTCACCACCAGAATGATGTTGAAGGCAAGGAAGAAGGGGTGGTAAAAACTCGTAACCACCAGCCCCACCGCACCCTGGAGGACGATGGTGAACGCGCCGATGACAAGGCTTGGCACCGATTTCTGGACGACAACCATGTCGAAGTAGCGGTTGAACAGGCTGCCCCGGCTTTCATCGGCGAAGAACGGGTTCTGCGCATGGACTGCCCGCACCGTGACTTCAGCGACCACCCGCGCAAACAGGCGGCGTTCGAACATGGTCAGCAGGTAGAGGCGTAGCGCGCTGAGGCACGCCACCAGCAGCAGGAGCACCAGCACAACGCCTGACAGTATCCACAGCGGTGCGACCAGCGCCGTACGTGCCACCGAATTGATGAGTAGCTGGACAGAAATCGGCGTCGCCAAGGAAAGAAGCGTGATGGCGAGCGTGTAGACGATGCCGACATTGACATAGCCCCTGTCCGGGCCAACGATCTCGCCCACCCATGCGGCGGCTTGCCGCAAACCAAACTGCCCGCTAGCCAATTTCTTACACCCCGATTTTTACGTTCGGCCTATTATCAAACAACCCCAGACTTCGACAAGGTTTGCATGCTGCACAGCAACATTTGCTTACGGAGGGTTATAGCGGGTGCACGTAAAGGAGCTTGCCGATGGCCGAATGCGTCGGACACCGTATCTCCAACGGAGGTAACGACGGCGTTGCCAAATGGCATTAACGGGTGTGAATGCCGTTCGGTAATTTGCAAGGTCGGGAATGGCCGCTGTCAGCGAATGCCGACGTTCTCCCTACATACGCGAATGGCGGGAAAGTCCCACGACGCGACGTTCCGCTTCCGACAGCACGCAACCAAGGGAGGTCATTCAGCAGCTGGTGCCTAGACGAGCGTTCACCCCAGAACTCGTCATTTGATGCATTCCGTTCGCGTAAAGATGAGATCCAATGGCCGCTGTCCATCATGTACCCCAACCGCCAGTATCTTGCTCCGCAGGTGCGCTTGTTCATTGATTGGATTGCCGGGGTCATCGCTGAAAAGGAGGTTCCTGGCTTATATCCGCTCTCATCCCGTTCGACCTGATACGACCCGCATGCCGTAGGGCCAGCGCCGTGCTTTTGAGTTCGGCGGAAGTCAGCCGAGTACCGGCGTCCGTGAACAGATGACCAACTGACGAGACCCGCGCGTCATGGCGACATAGAGGTGACGGGCATCCAGATCGTCCGCTCCCAGGACTACAGCGACATCCGCTTCGAGCCCTTTCAGCAAAAGTGTGCTCCCCACGGCTCGGCGGGGAAGCGAACGCCCTACCATCCGATACTCTTCTCGCATCGCAATTGCGGTATCCGCGAAAACCGTCCCGTCGCGATCACAGCGCTGAAGAGCTTGCATGCATGCTCGGAAGACTGCTGGCCGGAAAACCCGCGCACCTGATTGGCGGTTGAGTTCGCTCAACAGGCTTGCGACGCGGTGGAAACGGGGCTCTGCCTCGAATGCCAGTACGGCCTTCTCAACGTCGTTCGGCTCCTTGCGCGCTTGCCCGCGTCGGAGAATGTCAAGACGTCGGGTAAGCTCGGCCATTCCGACATTGGTCATCAGCTTTTGGGCGAAATCGAGGATCTGGCTGGTTGCGGCGGCCCCAATAAGATCGAAGGTCTCGGCAAAGGATACCAGATCGCGTAAGTCCACAGCCTCGACGGTGACCGCACCCGGTGTTTGCGCTGCGAAACGCTGCTGCCCTGACGGATTGCGAGAATCGCCAATGATCAGCACCGACCCGTCCGTGACAGGGGAGCGCGTCTGACACGCTGCCAACTGACGCTGGTGGTCCTGCGGGCTTCCATCAAGCTGGACCCAGCGTACCTCTGGCACTGCTTGCCGGAGGTCGATTTTTCGTCCTGCTTCCAGTTCGCCGCGGGCATAGAGCAGCCATTGGCCGAAGTTTTCGGTCCCAGCATTTCGCCAGCGCCACGGGTCAGCGAGGGTACCGGCCACCCCAAAATGATGCAGCACCGGCGTCTGCCAGCCCGCAAGCGGGTCATTCCGATCAAACCCGAAGATCGCCTGCATCGGATCGCCGACAACCACGGTCGGAAGATCAGCAGAGAGTGCCGCGACCACCTGATGCTGAAGGACGGAGCAGTCCTGATACTCATCAACGAGAAGGCGCGCGTAGCTTGCCTGGATGACGTCTGAAACATGACCGGACGCGAGCAACTGCGCCGCTGCCCTGCGTATCGCAACATATCCGGGGGTCCGGCCTTCCAGGATCGCAGGATCATGACCGGACCGCATCGGAAAGGTCTTGATGAGCCGCATCGCCCATCCGTCGATGGTTGCGAGACGATAATGCTTTGCCAGGACGCCGGCGCGCTCAAGCCGGCTGCGGAGTGCTGCCACGCCGGCGTTAGTGTGCGTAAGGACGAGAACCGGCTGTTGGCCACTGTGCCGGGCCAATGCCCGGCTCAGTAACTCGGTCTTTCCGCATCCCGCGGGAGCGATCACAGCACCCCGGCCTATCGCGAGCAGATCGAGTGGTGCACTAGCCATTGCCGAACCAAGCGAAAATGGAGTTGAGGATCGGGCGTAGGTCGCCGCCCTGTGTCCTGCGGAGGTCAGGCCCGATGATGTCCTGCGCCACGGACTCCATCGCGGTCACATTCTTGAACCAGCCTTTCTTCAACCGGGAGGCCTGTCCAAGTACCGTTCGGGCGGCGACATCCAAGCTTCCACTGGCGATCTGGCTGCGGATCAAAGCCAGTTGCCACGAATTGCCGGAAACTGTGCGGATGTGCTCCGTCACGATGCTTTCTTCCTTCATCTCGATGCCTCGCTCCAAGAGCTCGCCGGCACCTGTGACCGACAGAGACATGAAAAGTTCGTCCTCCAGCGCGCGGCCTTCGGTCCATTTGAAGACCTGGCCACCTTGCTGAACGAATGTCGTTTCATCCGTTCCATGCACCGCGATGTCGTTGTCGCGTAAGACGGCAATCCGATAGCCCATTTTCTGAAAGGCCAATGCGCGCGCGAATGTCGTGTCGCCACCGCCGTCGACCAGCGCTACCCCGAGCGCCGTCAGTGATGGTTGATTCGCAGCCTGCCGATCAAGATCAAGGCCTCGTATGAGCCCCACTTCGCTGGCGCCTTCGCAAATCAACACGGAACGGGCGAGGAGTGCCTCGGCGAACTTGCGGACGGTCCCCTGTACATCACCCACACGGCCCATCCACGTGGCCTCATGGCCAAGCGCCCCATTTCGAAGAACGTGAAGTTGTTGAACCGAAAGCTCGCGCACCGCCACAGGCGAATGGCTGGTGACGAAGGCCTGAAGAGGCGGCGTCGCCTCCTTCGCCCCGAGTTCGGTCAGCAGCCGGATAATCCGATGGGGTTCGAGCCCATGTTCGAGCTCATCGATCAGGATCATCGGAGCCTCGCCAGCCACTTGCCGCTGTAGGCCAGCGACAAGCAGTCTGACCGATCCAAGTCCGAGGCCACGCAGGGGGACACCGTCGCCACCGTGGAGTGAGATCGTGCCACCGGTGAAGTTTACACCATGGGCATCAAGCAGAGCCTGCACCGTGCCGCTGACCGGCACGCCCAGGCGCGTGGCGGTCGTCTGCACCGCCGATAGCGCGTCGGCAAGTTGATCCTTGGCCTTGTCGCCAAAGGCGACCCGAGCATCGCGCGCTGCTTGCGCTATAGCCGTTGCCGCGCTCGCACGCTCTTCCGAGACCTTGTTCAAGATCGAGCCACGGCGCCAGCTCAGATTATGCTCGCCGGACTGACCAAGCCTCGTCGGCGCCAATCGAACCCGGTCCGCCCAACTCAAGTTCCTCGATTGCCCCAGTGCCTCGGCCCGCTCGGACACCAAGCGCCACTGTGGTTCTAACAGGCTGCGGAAAAAGTAGCTTGCCCTGAAGAGGCATTGCTGATTCCAGGATTGCGACGAGCGATGTTGAAGGGATCGGGATGCGCGGCGATGATGAGCGGAGTGAGGGGCTGTTTTCGT
>Ga0180008_1000361_pt1 | contig 41516 bp, 30 predicted proteins | sample MM_PW_MetaG_FD_121121 | JGI IMG/M metagenome (GOLD analysis project Ga0180008, IMG submission 121121) | Groundwater microbial communities from the Aspo Hard Rock Laboratory (HRL) deep subsurface site, Sweden - MM_PW_MetaG | ecosystem: Environmental > Aquatic > Deep subsurface > Groundwater... | reverse complement strand
CCGCGAACCTGAGCCTCTGCAAGCTCACCCAACCCCAAAAATGTAGTGGTAACACTCGCGCTGGTGCGTGCATGTCATTGAACAAAAATGCCTTTCCCAAAAGCACTGTTCAAGTTGGGCCAGGAAATCCTGCTTCAGGTCCAGTCGCTCAACATCCCGCATGAAATGTCGCAGATCAGCCCGTTCATCACCGTCAGCATCGGCGTGGCCAGCGCCCGCTGCACGGCCGGAGCCGACATAGGGCGCTGGATCGCGGAGGCGGACCGCCAACTTTATTCGGCCAAGCGGGAAGGGCGAAACCGAATAGCGCTCAAGCAATTCAGCCCCATTGACGCCGTCCCCGCCAATGCGGCCTGAAGCGCAAGGCGATTATCGCCACCCCAGCGCCGGCGCCACATGGGTCAATATCGACTCCAGCACATGGGCATTATAGGCAACGCCCAACTGGTTTGGCACGGTCAGCAATAGCGTGTCGGCTTCCGCAATGGCTTCGTCGGCCTTCAACTGTTCGATCAGCACATCGGGTTCGGCGGCATAGGATCGTCCGAACACGGCGCGCATATTGTCGATGATGCCGACATGGTCGCTGCTGTCGCCCCGTCCGAAATAGTCGTGATCCTCCTGGTTCGTCAGCGCGAATATGGACCGGGAAACCGACACGCGCGGTGCGTGCGCATGACCTGCGGCCTGCCACGCCTTCTTATAAACCCTGATCTGCCTGGCCTGCTGGACATGGAAAGGCTCACCGGTTTCGTCCGCCTTCAATGTGGAGCTTTGCAGGTTCATGCCCTTTTCTGCCGCCCAAATGGCGGTCGCGTCGGACGCCGATCCCCACCAGATGCGCTCGCGCAAGCCCTGCGAATGGGGTTCCAGGCGCAGCAACCCCGGCGGATTTGGGAACATGGGGCTGGGATTGGGCTTGGCAAATCCCTCGCCCTGGAGCAATTGCAGAAATACTTCGGCGTGGTGCCGGCCCATATCGGCGTCGGTCTGCCCATCGCGCGGGGCGTAGCCGAAATGGCGCCAGCCTTCGATCACCTGCTCGGGCGATCCACGACTGATCCCCAGTTGCAAACGACCGCCGCTGATCAGGTCGGCAGCCCCTGCATCCTCGACCATGTAGAGCGGATTTTCATAGCGCATATCGATCACGCCCGTACCGATCTCGATCCGGCTCGTCCTGGCGCCGACCGCTGCCAGCAGCGGGAAGGGGGAAGAGAGTTGGCGCGCGAAATGATGCACACGGAAATAGGCGCCATCCAGCCCCAACTGCTCGGCGGCGACCGCGAGGTCGATCGACTGCAGCAAGACATCGCTCGCCGATCGGGTGGCGGAATAAGGGGCTTCGGACCAGTGGCCGAAGGACAGGAAACCGATCTTCTTCATTTCAGGCCTTCCAATTCGCATAAGTTGCTGCAGAACTGACGTCTGTCCATGCCAAGCGCAATCGCAGGATCGGAATTGGACAGTTTCCATTAGGATGTCCAAACCGCGCCTCATGCGCCTTGCAGCCTGACTGCTGCGGGGATGGGGATGTACACCCGATAACGATTATTCAACTTTCCATGGGCAGGGCAGTGCGATAGAATGGACATGATACGATCGGTCGACGAACGGGGCTGCGTTCACCGGGTCGCGCATATCGGTGAGTTGCAAATTGGGGGTTTCACGGTGTTTCATCGCATCTTGCTGGCGATATTGTGCCCGGCGATTGCCATGCCGATGCCTGCGGCATGGGCGCAGGTGCCCGCAAAATCGGCGATGACCGTTGGAGCTATAGTCGTCAAGCCTTGCCTGATATCGGATCGCGACAGTAAAAATATCTGTCATACGAACATTCGCAAGAAAGTATCAGAAAATTTGTCGCAACTTGTTGTTGCCGATACATCTTCATATGATCAGGTATCTGCATCGCGCAATACGGTCGTCGAATATGAATTCTAGAGGTCGAGAAATCATCTGTGCATTACGATCTTATATTTGACGTATAGATCAATTTTGGCTGATTCGACGAAAGTCTAAAAATAAAAGTAAGGTTCCGTTAACTCTCTGGGGCGATACTTTCCGCAGCAAAACATGCTGAGCTCGGAGAGTATGATGACCCGTTCCCGACTAGTTGCGGCACTCTTTGCCGTTCCGCTGACGATCGCGACCGGTAGCAATGCCATGGCCGCCACTGCAACTACGACTTTTCCCGTGACCGCCACCGTCATCAAGGCATGCGTAGTATCGGCCACGCCGCTTGCTTTTGGCAATTATGATCCGACCGCTTCTTCTCCGAACGATGCCACGTCGACCTTGTCGGTGCTCTGCACGGTGGGCACATCCTATACCGTCGGCCTGACGCAGGGCACGGCATCCGGCGCGACCGTCACGACGCGTAAAATGTCGAACGGCGCCAATCTGTTGAACTATGCGCTCTATCAGGAAACCGGTCGCACGACCAATTGGGGCAACACGCCGAGCACCGATACGGTCGCCGCTACGGCGCCTGTGGGGGCGACCACGCTGACCGTCTATGGCCGCATCGCGGCCGGCCAGAACGTGCCGATCGGCTCCTATAGCGACACGATCACCGTCAACGTCGTCTATTGACGGGACGGTTCGTGGCGAACGCGGGCATGCGACATCTTCTTCTGCGCGGCGCGATAGCGGCGTTGATCGCGCTGGCAGTGCCGGCGACCGCCCACGCCACGACGCTGAAAATCTATCCGGTACTGATCCAGCTGGACGGGAAGACGCCCGTTCAGACGATGACGATTGAAAACAGCAGCGACGCGCTGGCTCGCATGCAGGTGCGGGTCGTCGCCTGGCGGCAGGAAAACGGCCAGGATCTGTTCGAGGATACGCGCGATATCCTCGCCAACCCGCCCTTGTTCGAAGTCGCCGCCGGCGCGCAGCAGATCGCGCGTTTCGGTCTGCGCACCACCGCCGGCGCGACCGAGAAAAGCTATCGTATCTTCCTGGAGGAAATCCCGACCGAGCGTCCGTTGGCGCCCGGTGAAGTGCGCACCTTGCTGCGCGTCAGCATTCCCATCTTCGTGCCGGCGCCGGGCGCTCAGCCCTCGCTCGATTGGCAGGTGTCTGCGGCCGGCAACCGGCAGCTTTCGGTCGTCGTTCGCAACACGGGCGGCGCGCATGTCCATCTCAACCGGATCGACATCAAGCGCGCGGACGGGTCAGCGCTGACCACACGACAGGAATCCGTCTACATCCTGCCGGGCGCGACCCGCAACTTCCTGCTCGACACCACCGGCATGCTCGGGGCCGGCGAGAAGCTGGTTCTGGACGCCACCAGCGATACGCAGCGACTGTCCGTCAATCTCGTCAGCCAGGCGGGATCGCATGGCGACGGGGACCGTTAGGGCGGCGCTGCTATTGCTCGGCATCCTTGGCACCGGCGGTATCGCCCGGTCCGAGGAGCCCGCTCCCGCTGGCTTGCCCAAGACATCTGATCCGGGGCTGGCCATGCTCCTCGTGTCCGTCAGCATCAATGGCCAGCCGCAACCCGACACCTATCTGGTCGCGCGGCGCGGCGACGCCTTTTTCGTCCGCATCGACGATCTGACCACGTGGCGCCTTCGTCTGCCCTCGGTCGATCCGATTTTACTGGATGGCGAGCGGTTCGCGCCGCTGGCGTCGGTCGGTGGCGTGGCGGTGGCGTTCGACGAATTGCAGCAATCCCTCAAACTCATCGCGCCGCCCGCTGCCTTTCTCGCAAACCGGGTCACGGCTGCGCAGGCCTTGCCCCAACCGACCGACAGTGCCTTTGCGGCCTTCTTCAACTATAATCTGTCGATCGACTATGTCGACAAGATGCGGGTCGGCGCCTTCGTCGAAACGGGCATGTCCGACGATTGGGGCGTGGTGTCGAACAGCATGTTGTTGGGCAACGGCACCGTCTATGGTCGGGCGACGCGGCTCGACAGCTATTATATGCGCGACGATCCGGTCAATCTGACGCGGCTGGTGATAGGCGACAGCGTGACCGACGCGCGCGACTGGTCGCGTCAGGTCCGCTTCGGCGGCGTGCGCATCGGTACCGAATTCGCGCTGCAGCCCAGCCTGCTCACCTTTCCGACGCCCTCATTGGCGGGCAGCGCTGCCGTGCCGTCCAATGTGGAACTGCTGGTCAACGGCACCCAGCGTTTCCAGACCGACGTGGATCAGGGTCCATTTTCGATCAACCAGGTGCCGCTCGTCACCGGCGCGGGGGAGGTGACGCTGGTGATCCGCGATCCGCTGGGCATAGAGCGGCGGGTCAAATCCTCTTATTATGTCAGCAGCCGTCTGTTGCGGGCCGGTCTCTCTGCCTGGTCGGCTGAAGCCGGGGCTGAACGGCGCGATTACGGCTTGCGCAGCTTTCGCTATGCCGACCCCTTCGTTGCGGGCACCTATCGCCGGGGTCTGACCGACTGGATCACGGTCGAAGGGCGGGCGGAGGCGAGCGGCGACACGCAGATGGCGGGCGGGGGGATCACCATGGTGATGGTACCGTTCGGCGAATTCAGCTTGGCCGCCGCCAGTTCTCATGGCGTGAAGGGGCAGGGCTTTCTCTATCGCGCCGCCTTCGCGCGCAATGGGCCGACCTGGAATGTGGCGTTCAGCTATCAGCGCGCCAGCCGCGACTATCGAGAAATCGGCGTCGAACGGGAATCCGAACGGATCGTCGAACAGATACAGGCCGCAGGCGGCATAACCTTCGGACGAATGGGCACCGCAGGCCTATCCTATACCAGCCTGACTTATGCCGACGGCCAACGGGCGCAAGTGCTGTCCGGCAATTACAGCCTTTCGGTGCGCGACCGGGCCTTTGTCAGCGTCTATGCGATCCACAGCCGTTTTTCGGAAACCGGTCGCGATACCAGCCTGGGCTTCAATCTGACGGTGCCCTTCGGCCCTCGGAGCAGCGCCTATCTTCAGGCAGGAACGGACGGCACCCGTGCCGAGGTGCGCGGCACACCACCGGTCAGCGGAGGCTGGGGGTATCGCCTCGCCAATTCCACCGGCAATAACGGGCGCCAGCAGGCAGAGGCCCAGTGGCGCGGCGATGTGGGGGAAATGACCGCTCAGGTCGATCACGCGGGCGGCCAGACCGGTATGCGCGTCACGGGGCGCGGTGGCCTGCTGATTGCCGACGGCGCCCTATTCCCGACGCGCCAGATGGAAAGCGGTTTTGCAGTGGTGCGCGTGCCCGATCAGGCGGATGTGCGCGTCTATCAGGAAAACCGGCTTGTCGGGCGCACCAACGCGCGCGGCACGGCGATCATCCCTGACCTGCGCCCCTATGAAGTCAATCGGCTCAGCATTTCCGCGGCGGACATACCTATCGACGTGCGCATGCCGGAGGATCAACTGCTGGTGGTGCCGCGCTATCGCGGCGCGGTCAACGCGCGGTTCGTCGCGATCCAGGAGCATCCCGGGACCATCATCGTCGTCATGCCCGACGGCAAGCCGGTGGAGGCGGGGAGTGGCGTGTCGTCCGGTGCGGAAAAATCGTTCGTCGGCAACGAAGGGGAAGTTTTCTTGCAAAATCTCCACGCCGGCATGGTCCTGACCGTGGATGCGGCCGGCGGGCCCTGCCATGTCAGGCTCGACGCCCTGCCCGATCAGGTGCTACCCACTATAGGGCCGCTGCCATGCGTGCGGTGAGGAGGAACAGGATGGGCATCCGCGTCTATCTCAGCATCATCATGCTGCCGTTTGCGGCATTGGCCATGCCGGCGCCGGCGCAGGCCGCCTGTGACATACTGGCCCTGTGCACCTGCACCGTGTCAGCGACCGGCGTGGATTTCGGCAGTTATAATCCGGTCGCGGTGACGGATAATGACAGTTCGGGCACTGTGCGGGTCCGTTGCAGTCTGGTGCTGGCATTGGCTGGCAGTTACACGATCCAGCTCAGTCGGGGATCATCCCCTACCTACGCCCAACGCACGATGACCAGCGGCGCATCGACCCTGCATTACAACCTCTACACCAGCAACGCGCGCAACCAGATCTGGGGTGACGGAACCGGCGGTTCACTGTCTGTCACCAACACATTTGCGGCCTTGTTGGGCGTCGATCAGACCACAACCGTCTACGGACGGGCGCCTGCGGGTCAGAATGTCGCGCCCGGCAGCTATGCCGACACCATCCTCGTCACGATCGTTTTCTGATTTCTGCGGCCTTTCTCCGTTCCAACTATCCTGTCCATCCATCTATGCGCTGCAACTAAGCTGTCACGGACGCAGCCTAGCAAGAATTCATTCACATTTTGCCCGAACAGGGGGAGACGATTCGGATGAACGCGACCATAGCCATGGAGGGCAGCCCCGGCAGGCCCGATCTCGATAAAGGATTGGGGCTGGTCGGCACCATCGGCTTCGGCGCCGCCATCCTGACAGCACTGATCTATGTCGCCTACAGCATCTATGCCGACGCCAGTTCGGCCGGGGTGCAGGCGACCACCTATCTGCCCTTCATCCTCCTGTTCATCGCCCTGCTGATCGCATTGGGCTTCGAATTCGTGAACGGTTTCCATGACACCGCCAATGCGGTAGCGACGGTGATCTACACTAACGCCATGCCCGCCAATGTCGCGGTGGTGTGGTCCGGTTTCTTCAATTTCCTCGGCGTGCTGCTGTCGACCGGCGCGGTCGCCTTTGGCATCGTGTCGCTGCTGCCCGTCGAACTGATCCTTCAGGTCGGCTCGAACGCAGGCTTCGCCATGGTGTTCGCGCTGCTGATCGCGGCGATCCTGTGGAACCTCGCCACCTGGTGGCTGGGCATCCCTTCCTCCTCCTCACACACGCTGATCGGCTCGATCATCGGCGTCGGCGTCGCCAATGCCATGATGCATGGCAAGAGCGGCACGGCCGGCGTCGATTGGAGCAAGGCCACCGAAATCGGGCAGGCGCTGCTCGTCTCGCCGCTGATCGGCTTCGGCGTCGCGGCTCTGCTGTTCATCGCCATGAAGGTTCTGATCCGCAAGGAAGAGCTGTATCAGGAACCCAAGGATGGCGTGCCGCCGCCGCTGTGGATCCGCGCGCTGCTGATCTTCACCTGCACCGGTGTCAGCTTCGCACATGGCTCCAATGACGGACAGAAGGGCATGGGCCTGATCATGCTGATCCTGATCGGCACCGTCCCCACCGCCTATGCGCTCAACCGCGCCGTGCCGGAACGCTATACGATCGAATTCCATCAGAACAGCGTCGCCGCCGCCAATGTGTTGGGTACCGCCCCGGCCGGGGGCAGAGATATCGTCGCCGCGCGCAAGGCCGTCACCACCTATATCGCCGACAAGAAGCTGTCGGACACCACCATTCCCGGCCTTGCTACCGTCATCCGCGATGTCGATCGTCAGGTCGCGGTATATGGCTCGCTGGCGCAGGTGCCCGCCGCCGCCGTCAGCAATATCCGCAACGACATGTATATGGCGTCAGAAGCGATCAAGCGACTTGGCAAAGACAAGGAAGCCCATCTGACTGACGCGAATAATGAAACGCTGGCGACCTACAAAAAATCGCTCGACGCCGGCACTCGCTTCATCCCGACCTGGGTGAAGGTTGCCGTCGCTTTCGCGCTGGGGCTGGGCACGATGGTCGGCTGGAAGCGGATCGTCGTCACAGTGGGTGAGAAGATCGGCAAGTCGCACCTCACCTATGCGCAGGGTGCTTCGGCCGAACTGGTCGCGATGGGCACCATCTTCGGTGCGGACCATCTGGGCCTGCCGGTGTCGACCACCCATGTCCTTTCGTCCGGCGTGGCCGGAACGATGGCGGCCAACCGGTCGGGTCTGCAAATGAGCACCATCCGCAACCTGCTGATGGCCTGGGTGCTGACCCTGCCGGTGTCGATCGCGCTGGCGGGCGGCCTCTACATGCTCTTTTCCCAGATTTTCTGACGGGAGCGGCATACGACATTCGAGCCCAATCCCCTTTTCCAGGTTCCCGTGCCCGTCTAGGGCATGGGGCCTGGCCTGATCTGGGGACTAGACTTTGCGGGCGACGGCAGCACAAGCCCCGTCGCCCGCTGCGATTCAGAGACAGGCGGCCGGTTTCGCTGGCTGCACCTGAACCTGGCCGACCATGGCACACGACAATGGATCGCCACCGCCGATCAACTTTCGCCGCAGATACGCGACCTGCTGCTGGCGCCCGATACGCATCAACGCGCGCTGGTGGACGGGGACAGCGTAGGCTGCGTCCTGCATGATTTCGAACGCGATTTCGATGTCGCCGATACCGACCGGATTGGCGCGCTGCGCATCGCGCTGACGCCGACGCTGATGCTGACGACGCGGCTGCATCCCTTGCGATCGGCCGATATCGCCCGCAGCCGGCTGGAGCGCGGCGGTGGCGCGACGGTCAACGGCCCCGGTCAGGCGCTGGACCTGCTGGTTGGCGCGATGACCGCCAATATCGCGGAAATCGCCCGTACGCTCAGCCATGATGTTCAGAGCGCCGAGGATGCCTTTCTCGATGGCCATTACCCACCCGAACCGCGCGACTTGATCCGCATCCGCCGCCGTCTTGCCCAGATCCACCGGTTGCTGACCGGCATGCGTGGCGTGTTCCAGCGGCTGGAGGAGGATGAAGAACTGCCTGAAATCCTGCTCCCCACGGTGGAGAAGCTGGCCCAGCGATTACAGGCGGTCGACGCCGACATATTGGGTGTACAGGGGCAGTTGCGCCTGCTCCGTGACGAAGTGGATATTCAGGCGGCGCAACGCACCAACCAGAATCTCTACATCCTCTCCATCGTCACCGCGCTGATGCTGCCCGCGACATTGGTGACGGGCCTTTTCGGCATGAACACCGGCGGCATGCCGCTGGCGGAAGGGCCGCATGGCACATTGCTAGCGACCCTTATCGCCGGCGGGGCGGCCGGTGTCACCTATTGGCTACTGCGGCAGATGGGGTTCATGCGAAGATGAACCCCAAATCCTTCCGCTAGATCAAAGCGCCGATCCACCCAGCTTATAGGTCAGCTGCATGAACATGCTGCGACCCACACTGTCGAACCAGCTGATGTCATAATAGGGATAGGCGGCATAAGTTCTGTCCTTCACCGGCTTGCGATCCAGCAGGTTGGTGACCGACAGCGACCCGCGCAGATGATCGGTGAAATCATATTGCAGCGTCGAATTGAACAGGTAGCTCGCCTTGATATAGGCGTTCTCGTCATAATTGGGCAGCTTGCCCAAGCGCCCACCTTCCAGCGTCCATTTCAGCCCCTCGACCGCCCAGGTGATGCTGGCCGTGCTCTTGTCGCGCGGAATATAATAGCCGCTGGTCGCGGCCAGCTTGTTGATCGACGCATCGTCCGGATATTGGCGGAACTTGTGGTCGAATACATGGGTATGCGCCACCGACAGGCTGAACTCGCCAAAGCCGGTCGGCACGCTACCATGCACGGCGATGTCGATGCCGCTGGTCTTTTCATGCGCGATGTTGATCGGGTTGATCGACACGGAGTCCAGATAGCCTTCGTTGACGCCGCCGGTAAAGCGATGGACGCGCGTGATCGCATCCTGGCAGGTGGGCGAATTGATATCGACCGCCGCACCACCCATGGTCGTACCGATCCGGCAATCCGCTTCGTGGCGCAACAATGTGTCGATATCCAGATCCTGCACCTGGTTGGAGAGCGACACGCGGAAATAGTCGACCGACACGTCGAAATGGCGCGACGGCGACCAGACGATGCCGGCATTCAACGACTTCGCCGTTTCCGGCTTGAGCGTGCGATTGCCGTTGCGCTGGGCGACGATGCCTTCGCCGGCATAGCTGCAATCGCCCAGATCCTCGTCCGGCTCCTCGGTGCGGCAGCTATAATAGTCGGTCGCTGACGGATGAGTGTTGCCCGGCCCGGTAAAGACATAATGCAGGTCGGGCGCGCGGAAGCTGGTGCCGTAAGCAGCCCTCAGCAACAATGTGCTGGTCGGCCGCAATTCCGCGCCCCCATTATAGGTGAACTTGCCGATGCCATTGCCCGCAAAGCGGAAATGGTCGAAACGCGCCGCGCCCGACAATTGGAGGAAGCTCGTCACTGGCACGCGGAGTTCCCCGCCCAGCGCCCAATGGCTCCGCTTGCCCTTGCCTGCGCTGTCCTTCAGCCCATAATAATAGTCGGTCAGCGCCAGCGGATCGGGATTGAGGTCGTATCCCTGCTTGCCGATTTCGCCGACTGCGGCGAAGCCGACCGGGCCGGCCGGCAGGCTGAACAATTCGGTGCTGGTCAATGTGGCGGAGACGTTATCGGTCCAGCTCTTGGGATTATAGACGCTGTAGACGGCGATACTGTCATATTCCGCCTTGGTCAGCGGCGTGTAGAGCCGGGCCGGGTCGGCGTTGAAGATGGGATAGCCGCTATCCTCGTCCACGCCCTGCTGCGCGCCCAGGAACAGGGCGTTCGCCTTCGCCGCGATGATTTGCGGGAATTTGACCTTCGCCTTATATTCGCTGTGGTTGTAGGACAGCTCATAGGACCATTTGTCGGCGAAGCTGCCCTTGATCCCCGGCGTGATGCTGAAGGTCTGCTGCCGGTTGCGGGTCATGACATTGCCGAAGCCGCCCGACTCCTCCGGCGTGAACTGGCGATACCAATCGTCCAGCTGCCCATCGAAACTATTGTAGAAGGTCGTGTCGCTGCTGCCCGAACTATTCTGATAGCCCCAGCTCAGCACGTCGGACAGCAACGCCACCTTACTGATGCCGAACTGCGCATCGACGAACAATTGTGCCGCGTCCGACAATTCATAGCCGGCCGACGCAAAACTGTTGAAGCCTTCGCGTCGGGAAATAACCGTGCCGTAACCGATCGACGTGTTGCTGCCGCAGAAATAGCCCGGACCATAATCATCGAGCGCATCGTCAAAGGCGCCGTAGCGCGGGCGCGAGGCATAATAGGTGGACCCGCCATTCAGATAGGAAAGCGCACCACAGGTCGCCGCGCCCGGATCGACATATTCGTCGGCGTCGGGATTGTAGCGCAGAAAGGTGCGCCGGGCGAGCGGTACGGCGGTATCGGGATTGTCCGCCGTACTGTCCTGTATCTTGCGCTGATAGGCCCAGAGAGGCTTTTGCAGCAGATATTCCGCGCCCGCGACGATGTGGAAGCGATCGTTCGACCAGCCCGTCGTCGCAGTGATGCGGTGCGACGCGCCGCCGCCATGTTCGGTGCGGCCATGGCGATAGTCGAGCGTCGTGCCGTCGACCTTGTCCTTCAGCTTGAAGTTGATGACGCCCGCGATCGCGTCCGACCCGTAAATGGCCGACGCGCTGCCACTCAGCACTTCGACCTGTTCGATCAGGCCCAGCGGAATGTTGGACACGTCGGTGAAGTTGCTGCGCCCATTGAAGGGCAGGGGGAAGTCGGCGATGCGACGGCCATTGACCAGCACCAGCGTATGATTGGGACCAAGCCCGCGCAGATCGACCTGCTGCGCGCCGGGCGTGAAGCTGGCGCCGCTGAAGCTTTGCTGGCTTTGCGTCTCGCCTCCATTTTGCGTCACGGCGCGCAGGATGTCGGGTACGCTGGTATAGCCGTTGGCGCGGATCGTGTCGGCGGTAATGGTCGTGACCGGCGCCGGTCCTTCCTGCGCGGCGCGGGGAATGCGCGATCCGGTGACGATGATCTCGCTCTCTCCACTTGGCTCAGCGGCCGTCTGTGCCATCGCGCCACCCATCAGCGCCGGCAGGCTGCATCCCAGCCCCAGCGCCAGACGTATCGTTCCCGACAACCGCATATAACCCCCTGTTCGCGGCCCCAAATGCCGCATGTCCCCATATTTCTGCATATTACAACAGAAACGGCTTTCCGTTTCAATCAGACTGATGGCCGTCAGGAACATATTGTTTTGCGCTGTGGACAATATGTGACATGAAAATGCGCATATCGAGTGAAGGAGATTGATATGCGGCGCAGGCTGAAGGCCTTGATCGCGTTCGCCGCTCTGGCGACCACCATGGTGACAGCCCAGGCGAAGGAGGCGGGCTATCGCCATTATCGCCTTGGCAAACTGACCACGCCCACGCCCGATCCGGTGTCGGGAGGGCTGCTGCTGATGGGCGGGGGCGATCGCAATCACGACGCCATGCAATGGTTCTTCGCCAAGGCGGGCCATGGCCATATCGTCATCCTGCGCGCCTCGCAGGAGGGGCAGATCGGCGAGGAATTTTTCCGCGAACTGGGCGGCATCCAGTCCGCCGAAACCTTCGTCTTCACCAACCGCGCCGCCGCCACCGATCCCAAGATCCTCGCCAGCCTGAAACGGGCCGACGGCATCTTCATTGCCGGCGGCGACCAGGCCCGCTATGTCCGCTTCTGGAAGGGCACGCCCGTCGCCGCATTGCTCGACGCTCATGTCGCTGCGGGCAAGCCGATCGCGGGAACCAGCGCCGGCCTCGCCATGCTGGGCGAGAAGCTTTATGGCGCGATGGACGATGGCAGTATCACCAGCCCCGAAGCGCTGGCCGCCCCCTTCGGTCCCGCCAATACGATCGAGGGCGACTTCCTGCATCTCTCGTTGCTCAAGGGCATCGTCACCGACACCCATTTCAAGGAACGCGATCGCCTCGGCCGCCTCTTCGCCTTCGTCGCGAAGGCACAGGCGGGCCGCCCCACCGATCAGCCCGCCATGCTCGGCCTTGGCGTCGATGAAAGCGCTGCGCTGGCCGTCGAACCGGACGGCAGCAGCCATATCTACGCCACCGCGCCGGATGGCGGCGCCTGGCTGGTCGATGGCAGCAGCCTGCGCGGCCTCGATCCCAAAGGCCCGCTCAACGTCGCCCGCATCAAGGTGACGGGCATCGGCGCCAACTCCGTCCTGCACCTGCCGCAGGGCACGGTCGATCGCCCCCTGTTCGAGCGCATCTACAGCGCGCAGGGCGGCAAAGTGGCGCAGCCGCCCCGCTGGTCGCTGGCTATCCATGGCGGGGCGGGCGTGATCGAACGCGCCACCCTCTCGCCCGAAAAGGAAAAGGCCTATCGCGCTGGCTTGGACTCTGCACTCCGCGCCGGTGGTGCCGTCCTCGATAAAGGCGGCACTTCGCTCGATGCCGTCGAAGCGGCGGTGCGTGTGCTGGAGGATAACCCCCTATTCAATGCCGGTCGTGGCGCGGTCTTCACGGCAGAAGGACGCAACGAACTGGATGCCGCGATCATGGACGGCGCAACGCTCAAGGCGGGCGCTGTCGCCGGCGTTACCCGCACCCGCCATCCGGTGGATCTGGCCCGCGCGGTGATGGACAAGAGCCGCCATGTCATGCTGGCCGGGCCGGGCGCCGACCGCTTCTCGGTCGAACAGGGGTTGGAACAGGTCGACCCCGCTTATTTCAAGACGAACGAACGCTGGCAGCAACTGCTCGCCTGGCGCAGGAAACAAGCCGCAGCAGTCGATCGCACCCATTTGTTTGGCACCGTCGGCGCGGTGGCGCTGGACCAGCAGGGCAATCTGGCGGCGGCGACATCGACCGGCGGCATGACCGGCAAGCGCTGGGGCCGGGTCGGCGACTCCCCCATCATTGGAGCGGGCACCTACGCCAAAAATGGCCAGTGCGCCGTCTCGGCCACCGGGTCGGGCGAATATTTCATACGGGAAAGCGCTGCGCGCCAGCTGTGTGACCGCGTCGCCTGGCATGGCCAGACGCTGGCCGATGCCGCGCAATCGACCATAGACGCGGTCGGTGCAATCGGCGGCGATGGCGGCCTGATCGCCATGGGCGTCGATGGTGTTCCGGCCTTCGCCATCAACGACCTTGGCATGTATCGTGGCCGCATTTCGGCGGGCACGACGCCCCAGATCGCGATGTTCGCGGATGAAGCCATGAGCAATTAAATGCCCCATGGTGGCCCACGCCTGGACGAGGTGGATGAGCGGCTGCTGGCGCTGCTGCGACGGGATTCACGCCAGCCTATCGCTCAACTAGCCAAGGAATTGGGCGTATCGCGAGGCCATCTCTATTCGCGTATCGCCCGGCTGGAAGAAGAGGGGATCGTGGCGGGCTACACGATCCGCCTCGGCACCCAATTTTCCGCCAGCCGCATGCGCGCGCATATGATGATCAAAACGCTTCCCCGCTATCGCCGCGACGTGGAAAGCGCCCTCATGCGCATCGACGATGTTCAGGCCATCCATGCCATCAGTGGCGAATATGACATCATCGCCGTGCTGGAGGCGGAGGGCGGGGCCGAACTCAACGACATCATCGACGATATCGGCCAGCTGGACGGCATCGAAAAGACGACCACCCTGGTGCTGCTGGCGACGAAGCTGGAGCGTTGACGTCCCGCTCCGTCGCCTTCTGCAATCAGTAACGATCCGGCACGATCATGTCGTCCGACACCGGATGGCGAATATAGTCTGCGTTGCGCACCCGGTCGGGCAGCACCACGGGCGCCTTGGGTACATCCTCATAAGGGATCTGTTCCAGCAGATGGGCGATACAGTTGAGCCGGGCACGCTTCTTGTCGACCGCCTCGACCACCCACCAGGGGGCTTCGGGAATATGCGTATGCTCCAGCATCGTTTCCTTGGCGCGGGTATAATCCTCCCAGCGACGGCGCGACTCCACGTCCATCGGCGACAGCTTCCATTGCTTCAATGGATCATGGATGCGCATGGCAAAGCGGAACTGCTGTTCTTCGTCGGTGATGGAAAACCAATATTTGACCAGGATGATGCCCGACCGCACCAGCATCCGCTCGAATTCCGGGACCGATCGGAAGAATTCCTCGACATCCTCCTCCGAACAAAAGCCCATGACGCGCTCCACACCGGCCCGGTTATACCAGCTACGGTCGAACAGCACGATTTCGCCCGCTGCCGGCAGATGGGCGGCATAGCGCTGGAAATACCATTGGGTCCGCTCGCGCTCGTTGGGCGCGGGCAGGGCGGCCACCCGGCACACGCGCGGGTTCAGTCGCTGGGTGATACGCTTGATCGCGCCACCCTTGCCGGCTGAATCGCGCCCTTCGAACAGGACGACGACTTTCAGCCCCTTGTGCACCACCCAATCCTGCAGCCGGATCAGTTCATGTTGCAGGCGGAACAACTCGCGGAAATAGGTACGCCGCTCCAACTGCTCCCGATCGGGGTGCTCCTCCATGTCGGCGAGCATCGTCTCCAGCCGGTCCTCGTCGATCTCCATTTCCAGTTCCTCGTCGAAACTGTCGGCAATTTCCGCCTTGATCCGGTCCATGGCGAAGCTGGGGTCGTCGAAGGTCATGATGGCACTCTCGCTGCGATGGCAATGCGCCTTCCTCGCATCGGGGGATGACAATGTGTTGACGGTGCGGTCGCCGACGACGGAAAAACGCTGCGATCCGCCGGCGGGCACGCTTATAGCATGGTAGCGAAACGGGAAGAGGATGGGATGGGGATGGACAGACGCGGGCCGCTCGTCGGGGTGAAGATTCTGGAAGTAGCGGGCGTGGGCCCCGGTCCTTTCTGCGGGATGATGCTGGCGGATATGGGCGCGACCGTCCTGCGGGTGGAGCGGGCCGGCGCACCGCCCATGGTTCCACCGGTCGACCCGGAGAAAAATCTGCTCCATCGCGGACGGGAAATGATCGGCCTCGATCTCAAGACGCCGGCGGGTGCCGCGCAACTCCTGTCTCTGGTCGAAACGGCCGATGTGCTGCTGGAGGGCTATCGGCCCGGCGTCATGGAACGGCTGGGTCTTGGCCCCGACATATGCCTCGCCCGCAATCCCGCGCTGGTCTATGCGCGCATGACCGGCTGGGGGCAGGACGGTCCGATGGCGCATCTGGCCGGCCACGATATCAATTATTTCGCCATGTCGGGCAGCCTGATGCTCTGCGGACCAGGGGATGAAAATCCTCGGCCGAACCTCAACATGGTTGCCGATATGGGCGGCGGCGGCATGATGATGGCCTTCGGTATCGTCTGTGCCCTTCTGGAGGTGCGCCAAAGCGGGCAGGGCCAAGTGGTCGATGCCGCCATGATCGAAGGGACGGCGCTGCTGTCCACCATGATCCATGGCTTTCGCGCGATGAACCTGTGGAGCGACCGGCGTGGCGACAATCTGCTGGACGGCGGCGCGCCCTTCTATGACATATATCGCACGGCGGACGGCCAATTCATGGCGGTCGGTGCGATAGAGCCCGCTTTCTATGCCGAATTGATCGCAGGATTGGGCATCGACGCCTCGGATCTGCCGGCCCAGCATGATCGCGACGCCTGGCCCCGGACGAAGGCGCGCTTCACATCCATATTCGCCGGCCGCACGCGGGACGAATGGGTGGCGGTGTTTGCCGGACGCGACGCCTGCGTCACCCCGGTCCTCTCACCGGACGAGGCGGCGGAGCACCCCCAGGCGCAGGCGCGTGGCATGTTCGGCCGACCCGGCGGCGTCCTGCAACCCATGCCCGCGCCCCGCTTCAGCAGAACCCCCGGCGCGATCGCCAGCCCGCCGCCGGCGACCGAAGTCGGGCTGGATGCGATCGACCCGGCATGGCGGACCTGATCCTCCGCTTGGCGCCAGGCCGGCCAGCGGCTATCCTCCATCCATGGAAACGCACGACCCCGCCTTGATCCTGCACGGCTATTGGCGTTCTGGGACCAGCTACCGCACCCGGATCGCCCTGAATATCAAGGGTCTGCGCTATGATCAGGTCAGCCACGACCTGCGCACGGGTGCGCAGCGCGCGCCCGATTATCTGGCGCTCAATCCTCAGGGGCTGGTCCCCGCGCTGGAGGCAGAGGGCCATGTTCTCACCCAATCCAGCGCGATCATGGAATGGCTGGACGAACGCTATCCCGATCCGCCGCTGCTGCCGAGAGGAGCGATCGACCGGGCAGTGGTCCGCAGCATGGCGATGCTCGTTGCCTGCGACATCCATCCACTCAACAATGCCCGCGTTCTCAACCGCCTGCGCGACGATCTTGGCGCTTCGCCGGAGGCTGTGAAGGGCTGGATCGCCCATTGGATCGCTCAGGGTTTCGGCGCGCTCGAAACGCTGGTGGCGCACCATGGTGGCCGCTTCTGCTTTGGCGACGCGCTGACGCTGGCCGATTGCCATATCGTGCCGCAACTCTATTCGGCGGAGCGTTTCGGCGTCGATTTAAGCGACTTTCCCCGATTGGTCGAAACGGTTGACCGCCTCCGCGCGGAACCGCCGGTCGCCGCGGCTCACCCGGACAGGCAGGCGGACGCAGGTTAATTTTCGCGTGGTTCGGCAGCGATGCTGAGTGGCGCGAACAGCGGATTTGTACGCAGGCTTGCCAGCGCGCTGGCCAGGTCGGCCTGACGGAACGGCTTGCCCAGCCTTGGCAGTCCTGCCGCAAGGCCGACCGCGTCGGAATAGCCAGACACGATCAACACCGGCAATGTCGGGTTGATCAGGGCCACTTCCTGCGCCAGTTCCACGCCGGTCATATTCGGCATGATATGGTCGGTGACGATGATGTCGACATGCCCCGCCAGCCGCAACTGGTCGATGGCTTCCGTACCCGATCGCGCCTCCAGCACCTTGAAGCCCAGATCGGCCAGCATATCCGCCGTACTGGCCCGCACCACATCCTCGTCATCCACCAACAGGGCCGTGCCGCTGAAGGCGCCTTGCGCAGGCACGCTGTCGGACGAGGCGACGGCATCCTTTTCGCTGACCGGCAACCACAGCGCCACCGACGTTCCATGCCCCGGCTCGCTCTCGATCCTGAGCGCGCCGCCCAATTGCAGCGCCAGTCCATGCGCCATCGACAGGCCTAGCCCGGTGCCACGACCCACGCCCTTGGTCGAGAAAAAGGGTTCGATCGCACGCCGCCGCGTATCGGCATCCATGCCGGTGCCGGTGTCCGCGACTTTCACCACGACATAGCGGCCCGGCTTCACGCCATCGGCCTGCTTCTTGAGTTGCTCGGTAAGCTGCGCCGATATCACGAACTCGCCGCCGATCGGCATGGCGTCGCGGGCGTTCACGGCCAGATTGAGCAACGCCATTTCCACCTGGTGCGCGTCGGCCAGCGCCGATGGCAGGTCCGCCGCCAGATCCAGCCGCACCTGCACCTGCGGCCCCAAAGTCGTGCCGACCAGTTCGGCCATCCCCAGGATCAGCGCCGCCAGATCGACGGGTTCGGGTTTCAACGGCTGCCGCCGCGCAAAGGCCAGCAGGCGCTGCACCAAGGTCCGTGCCCGGTCGGCGGAATCCAGCGCCCCGCTGATCAGCCGCTGCTCCCGCTCACCGCCCACCTGCCGCCGATGCAACAGGTCCAGGCTGCCAATGATCGGGGTCAGCAAATTGTTGAAGTCATGCGCGACGCCGCCAGTCAACTGGCCCATCGCCTCCAGCTTCTGCGACTGGCGCAGGGCATCCTGCGTCTGCACCAATTCGCGCGTCCGTTCCTCGACCAGATGTTCCAGCGTCGCGGCGGACGTGCGCAGTGCATCTTCCATCCGCTTGCGATCGGTCATGTCGATCGAAATCCCGGCAAGGCCGGTGGTAGCCCCATCCGCCAGCCGCGCCGGCTGCGCCTGCACGGCTATCCAGCGGACCTCGCCCTCGGGCGTCAGCACCCGATATTCGATGTCATAAACGCAACCGCTGTTCAGGCTCTCGCGGATGGCGGCATTCACCCGCTCGCGATCATCGGCATGGATCGCGGCCTGCAAATCGGCATAGCTGAATGGCTGTTCCGGATCGCGACCGAAATTGCGGCGGCACAGTGCAGAGGCATCCAATTCCCCGGTCGCCATGTCATAGGTCCACGCGCCCATCCGCCCCGCCGTCAGGATCAGCGATCGCTGCCGCCCGCTTTCCTCCATCTCGTGGATCAGCCGGGCGTTTTCTACCGCGATCGCGGACAGGCGCGCCAGCCCCTCCAGCCGATCGATCGTCGCCTGATCATGCGCGCCGGCTTTGGACCAATAGGCGCCCAGCGCTGCGACGGGGGACGGCCGGCCGATCGGCGCCATCATCAGGCTGCGCACGAAAGTCGGGCGATAGGCATCCTGCGGCACGCGATCGTCAAGTGCGACGTCGGGGATGACCACCGTCTGGCCATGGTGCATCGCCCACCCCGACACGCAACTTGTGGCGGGGAAGCGAGAGCCGGACCAAAGCGGCCCGATCGCATCTTCGGCGACATAATGGCAAAGGTCGCCATCCTTCAGGACGACAGCAATCCCTTCCGCTCCAATTGCGGACCGGGCGGTCTGGCGCAGCACTTCCACGACTTCCGCCATGGACCGCGCTGCGGCCAGCCGCTCGCTCGCCTCGATCAGAAAGCTTTGCGCGTTGGATACATCCCGGTCCGACGATGGCGATCCATCCAGCATATGCACTCCCGTTCACGCTCTTCTATCGACTTCTGTCGGAAAAGGCGATCCGCAAAGCTTTATAACGCCATGGGGATAATGGAATTTAAACGCCCCGCCATTTCGACGGGCAAGCGCGACAAATCGCATTAATGCAGATCAGGATCATATCGTCCGTGCAGGACAGTTCTTGCACTGCAAGCGCAACAATCGCTAGTCGGGTGCCCGACACCAGTATAGGCGAGAGGCCCATGGCAACGATAAAAACAGCTTTCGGTTCGCTCTCGCTGACGCGTGGCTCGGTCTGGTCGATTCTCGGATTATTGATCGGCCTCGGCTTTTTCGCGGTGAGCGGCACGATCGCCTATCGCAACATCCAGACGCTGCGGGAAAGCGATACGGCGGTGCGGCATACGCACAGCGTCCTCATCGCGCTCGACGAGCTTCTGTCGACCGCGCAGGATGCCGAAACCGGGCAGCGCGGCTATCTGTTGACCGGTACCCAGGCCTATCTGGAACCCTATAATAGTGCCGTCGCGGCGTTGGCCGCACGGATGGATAGCGTCGTCACGCTGACGCAGGACAATCCCGCGCAGCAAGCCAACGTCATCGTATTGAAGCGTCATGTCGACGCGAAACTGGCCGAATTGCGCGAAACCGTCGATCTGCGCCGCAGCAGGGGCATCGCTGCCGCGCTGGAGGTCGTGACCACCGATCGCGGCAAGATTGAGATGGACGCGATCCGTGCCCAACTGAACAATATGGCGCAGGAAGAATTGCGCCTGCGCGCTATTCGGCTGGAGGATATGACGGTCGCATCGCAGACCGCGATCACCAGCGGTATCGTCACCAGCCTGATCGGCGCGGGCCTGACACTTGCCATTTTCATCCTGATGCGCATCGCCAGTCGGTCGCGCATCCGTCAGCAATGGCTGCAGGCCGGGCAATTGGGCCTGTCCGCCGCCATGCGCGGCGAAAAGTCGATCGAGGAACTGGGTGAGGCGATCCTCACTTTCTTCGCTCGCTATCTCGGCTTTCAGGGCGGCGCTTTGTTCAAGGGGGAAGGCGGCCGTTTCCAGCGCGCCGCCACGATCGGCATCCCGTCCGATGCGCATCTGCCCGACGGTTTTCTGGTCAAGGAAGGGCTGTTGGGTCAGGTCGCGGCAGAGGGCCGGGCGCTTGTCCTTCAGGATATTCCCGATGGCTATCTCACCATTGGTTCGGCGCTGGGTCGCGACCGGCCCCGCCATCTGGTCATCGTGCCGGCGACCGCGGATGAAGTGGTCAACGCCGTCATGGAACTGGGCTTTTTCCAGCCGGTCGACAGCGCAACCTTGACCTTGCTGGAACAGGCTGCCCCCGCGATCGGCATCGCTCTGCGATCCGCCCGCTTTCGCGCACGGTTACAGGACGCGCTGGAGGAAACCCAGCGTCAGTCGGGTGAATTGCAGGCGCAGAGCGAGGAACTGCGCGTCTCCAACGAGGAACTGGAGGAGCAGGGCCGCGCGCTCAAGGAATCGCAGGTCCGGTTGGAACAGCAGCAGGTCGAACTGGAACAGACCAACAGCCAGTTGGAGGAACAGGCCCAGACGCTTGAAAATCAGCGCGACGAGCTGGAGCGCGGCGCCGCCAACCTCACGGTCAAGGCGCGCGAGCTGGAACAGGCCAGCCAGTACAAGTCCGACTTCCTGGCCAACATGTCGCACGAATTGCGCACGCCGCTCAATTCGCTGCTGATCCTCTCCAAGCTGTTGGGCGACAATCCCGACGGCAATATGAGCGCCGATCAGGTCAAATTTGCCCGCACGATCGAGTCCTCGGGCAACGATCTTCTGACCCTCATCAACGACATTCTCGACCTGTCGAAGATCGAGGCCGGCCATATTCAGGTCCAGCCCGAAACCGTCCCATTGCAACGACTGGCCGGCGACATTCGCCAGATGTTCCAGCCGATCGCCGAAAGCCGCGAACTGGCTTTCGAAATCGAGATAGCGCCCGACTGCCCTCGCGCGATCGAAACGGACCGGATGCGGATCGAACAGATCCTCAAGAACCTCCTGTCCAACGCCTTCAAATTCACCGAGCAGGGCAAGGTCAGCCTGACCCTGTCCCCGGCGGAAGGCGGTCGTCTGGCGCTGGCGGTGCGGGATACCGGCATCGGCATGTCGCCCGAACAGCAGGGCCATATTTTCGAAGCTTTCCATCAGGCCGATGGCACGATCAGCCGTCGCTACGGCGGCACCGGCCTAGGCCTCTCCATCTCGCGCCAGCTTGCCCGCCTGCTGGGCGGCGCCATCACGCTGGAAAGCGAACCGGGCAAGGGCAGTCTCTTCACCCTCACCGTACCGCTGGCGATCGATCCCGCGACCGTCGCGTCGCGCGAAGTCCCGGCGCCGGCCCTCGTAGAGGCTGCTGCGCCGGTGCCCACAGCCAGCCCGTCGCCTGTCCGCGTCACGCCGGCATCGGACTGGACGCTGGAGGATGATCGCGCCGCAATTGCCGAAGGCCGCCGCCTGCTGCTGGTGATCGAGGATGACGATGTCTTCGCCTCGATCGTGCGCGATCTGTCGCGCGACATGGGGTTCCAATGCATCATCGCCGGCACGGCCGAAGAAGCGGTGCGTCTGGCGCGCGACTATATGCCAAGCGCCGTCGTCCTCGACCTCGGCCTGCCCGACCAGTCGGGCCTGACCGTGCTGGATCGCCTCAAGCATGACGATGCGACCCGGCACATCCCGATCCACGTCGTGTCCGCTTCCGACCATAGTCAGGCGGCATTGTCGCTGGGCGCGGTCGGCTATCTGGTGAAACCGGTCAAGCGCGAGCAGTTGGCCGAAGTGCTTCAGGGTTTGCAGGACAAGCTTGCGACCCGCATGCGCCGCGTCCTCATCGTGGAGGATGATCCGGTCCAGCGCGACGCCGTCGCCCGCCTGTTGCTGACCGACGATGTCGAAACGATCGGCGTCGGCAGCGCGGCCGAATGTCTGGAACAGCTGCGCCAGCAGACATTCGATTGCATGGTGCTGGACCTGACCTTGCCCGACACCTCCGGCTTCAAGCTGCTGGAAACGCTGAGCGAGGAGGGCGATCATGGCTTCCCGCCGGTGATCGTCTATACAGGGCATGACCTGTCGCCCGACGACGAGCAGCGCCTGCGCCGCTATTCCAGTTCGATCATCATCAAGGGCGCGAAGTCGCCCGAGCGGCTGTTGGATGAGGTGTCCCTCTTCCTGCATCAGGTCGTGTCGGAATTGCCACCCGAACAGCGCAAGATGATCCAGAAAGCGCGTAACCGCGACGCCGCGCTGGAGGGTCGCCGCATCCTCATCGTGGAGGATGACGTGCGCAACGTCTATTCGCTGACCAGCGTGCTGGAACCGCGCGGCGCGGCGGTGCAGATCGCCCGCAACGGGCAGGAAGCGCTGGATGCGCTCGCCGCCGCGTCGGACGATCCGGCCAAGACGATCGACCTTGTTCTGATGGATGTAATGATGCCGGTTATGGATGGCCTCACCGCCACGCGCACGATCCGGAACGACACGCGCTGGTCTGCGTTACCGATCCTCATGCTGACGGCCAAGGCTATGCCCGACGACCAGCAAAGATGTCTGGAGGCGGGGGCGAACGACTATATGGCAAAGCCCATCGATGTGGACAAACTCCTCTCGCTGGTGCGCGTATGGATGCCGCGCTAGTGCCGGACGGTCCGATGCAAAATGGGGTAGAGGATATCGAGATCCAGCTGCTGCTGGAGGCGCTGTATCAGCGTTATCATTATGATTTCCGTCATTATGCGCGCGCCTCGATAAAGCGCCGCCTGCTTCAGGCACGCAGCCAGCTTGGATTTGCCAGCTTTTCCGCGATGCAGGACCACCTCCTGCACGATCCCGCCACGCTGCCGCGCCTGCTCAACTATCTGACCGTGCAGGTCAGCGAGATGTTCCGTGACCCCTCCTATTTCCGTGCGCTGCGGGAAAAGGTGATCCCGCATCTGCGCACCTATCCTTCGCTCAAGGTCTGGGTCGCCGGGTGCAGCCATGGTGAGGAGCTTTATTCGCTCTCCATCCTCTTCCGAGAGGAGGGGCTGGACCAGCGCACGCTGTTCTACGCGACGGATATCAATCCCGATGCGCTGCGGGCGGCGGAGGCCGGTGTCTACCCGCTGGAACAGATCCGCAAATTCACCGAAAACCATCAGAAATCCGGCGCGCGATCGTCGCTGTCCGACTATTATACCGCCGATTATGGCCGCGCCGTCTTCGACAAGAGCCTGCGCTCGCAAGTGGTGTTTTCCGACCATAGCCTCGTGACCGATGCGGTTTTTGCCGAAATGCACCTGATTTCCTGCCGCAACGTGCTCATCTATTTCGATCGCGCGTTGCAAGACCGGGCGCTCGGCCTGTTCCGCGACTCCCTCGCGCGCAAGGGGTTCCTTGGCCTTGGCTCGAAGGAAAGCCTGCGCTTTTCCGCCCACGCCCCCGCCTTTGCCGATTTCGTGCGCGAAGAGAAAATCTACCAGAGGCAGGACGTATGAGCGTGGCCCCTGTCGAAGCCATTTCGATCGGCGCGTCGGCGGGCGCCGTGCAGGCGCTGCTGCGCATTCTGCCCGCGCTGCCGGCCGACTATCCGATCCCCCTGTTCATCGTCGTCCATGTGCCGCCCGATCGCAGCAATGCGCTGGTGTCCCTGTTCGCTGCGAAATGCCAAATTGCCGTGCGGGAAGCGGAGGACAAGGAGCCGATCCTGCCCAGCACCGTCTATTTCGCGCCATCCGACTATCATCTGCTGGTGGAGGCGGACCGGTCGCTGTCATTATCGATGGACGAACCGGTCAATCACAGCCGCCCCGCCATCGACGTGCTGCTGGAAAGCGCGGCCGATGCCTATGGTCCGGCGCTGGCCGCCATCGTCCTGACCGGCGCCAATCATGACGGCGCGGCGGGGCTGAAGGCCGTATGCGCCGCCGGCGGCACCGCCATCGTGCAGGATTTCGCCGATGCGCAGGTCGCCACCATGCCCGAAGCGGCGCTGACGGCCTGTCCGTCCGCGCGTGTGATGACCCTGGACGATCTTATCCCCTATCTTCTGACACTGGCGGCGACATGACGAGCGAGACGCACCCCATCTACTGCCTGCTGGTCGACGATCTGGCGGAAAATCTGCTCGCGCTGGAGGCGCTGCTTCAGCGCGACGGTCTTGTCTGCCTCAAGGCGCGGTCGGGCGAAGAGGCGCTGGAACTGCTGTTGGTCCATGACGTCGCGCTGGCCCTGCTCGACGTCCAGATGCCCGGCATGGATGGTTTCGAACTGGCCGAATATATGCGCGGCAACGAACGCGCCCGCCATGTTCCGATCATCTTCGTGACCGCCGGCACCACCGACCTGCAACGCCGTTTCCGCGGCTATGAAGCGGGCGCCGTGGACTTCATCCAAAAGCCGATCGAAGCGGACATATTGCGGTCGAAAGCCGCCGTCTTCTTCGACCTGCATGATCAGCGGCGCCAGATCGTGGCGCAGCGCGACGAAATGGCGAAGCTCGCCGCCGCTTTGCAGTCAGCCGACCGACGCAAGAATGAATTTCTCGCCATCCTTGGCCACGAACTGCGCAATCCCATCGCCGCGCTCGCCGCCGGCCTGCACCTGCTGGAACGGCGCGAAGGCACCGACGCCGCTAGGGAGATACGCGGCCGCATGGACCGCCATGTCCAGCATCTCGCCCGCCTGATCGAGGATATTCTGGACATCGCCCGCATCGATCAGGGCAAGATTTCGCTGAAGACGCAGCGCATTTCGCTCCAGGACGCGCTCGGCTTCGCGGTGGAGGCCTGCCAGCCGGCGATCGAGGCCGCGCAGCATCGGCTCGTCCTCGATATCACCGACCAGCCCGTCTGGCTGGACGCCGATTATGCCCGCATCGTCCAGATCGCCTCGAACCTGCTCAACAATGCGGCCAAATATACGCCGGCGGGCGGTGAAGTACGCCTGACCGCGCGGGTGGTCGATGGCTGGGCGGAGATAGAGGTGGCGGATACCGGCATCGGCATCCCTGCCGATATGCAGGCCCGCATCTTCGACCTGTTCGCCCAGGTGAAGAAACCCAATGGCGATCAGCAGGACGGCCTTGGCATCGGCCTCGCACTGGTGCGGCAACTGGTCGCGCTACATGGCGGCGCGCTCTCGCTCAAGCGGAGCGTGCCGGGCGAGGGGAGCATCTTCCAGGTGCGCCTTCCCACGGTGGAGGCACTGGTCGCCTGATCCTTTTCGGCCACAGTCTGCCGCTTCTATTGCTGCGGCCAGTGCTAATGACTTGCAACAGCCTTGATATTTCTCTAGCGGACCGGCGCATCCGTTAGGGGGAAATATGAAGAGTCGCGCCGCCATGCTGTTCAACACGACGATGCTGTCCGTCGCCGGTCTCGCTCCCGGAGTGCCGCTCGCCCAGGCCGCCGAAGCGGACGATATCGTCGTCACCGCCGCCCGTTCGGTCCTGCCGGCCAATGCGTTGCCGCTGACCATCGACGTCATCGATCAGGAAACGCTCAATCAGCAGGTGGCGATCGGCGGATCGATCGTCGACGCCGTCTCCACGCTGACCCCTTCCTTCTCCCCCACGCGCCAGAAGCTGTCCGGCGCCGGCGAAACGCTGCGCGGTCGATCGCCGCTTTACGCCATCAACGGCATCCCGCAGACCGCGCCGTTGCGCGACGGCGCGCGCGACGGCTTCACCATCGATCCCTTCTTCGTCGACCGGGTCGAACTGATCTACGGTTCTAATGCCTTGCAGGGCATTGGCGGCACCGGCGGCATCGTCAATCAGGTGACGGCCGCCCCTGCCAAGAGCGATGGCCTGTCCGGCCGCATGCTGGTGCAGGGCAATGCCGACACCGGCTTCCATGGCGACGGCATCGGCGGCAAAGTCGCCGGTCTGCTCGCCTGGCGCGGCGGCCGCTGGGATGCGATGATCGGCGCGGCCTATGAAAAGCGTGGCACCTTCTATGACGGCCATGGCGATCGCGTCGGCACCGACCTGACCCAGGGCGAAACACAGGACAGCCGCAGCTGGTCGCTGTTCGGCCGCTTCGGCTATGCGCTCAGCGACACCGCGCGCATCGACCTGACCATGAGCCGCTTCCAGTTGAAGGGGGAGGGCGACTATATCGCTTCCACCGGCAATTATCGCATCGATCTGCCGACGACATCCGTGCGCGGCACCCCGCCCGGCGTACCGGCCACCAGCCGGACCGAAAGCGCGGCGCTGACCCTGACCGATACCGATCTTGCCGGCGGCAATCTGATCGCGCAGCTCTTCTTCAACCGTTCGCGCGACACCTATGGCGGCGAAATCGCCCCGATCGCGACCTTTCAGATCGTGCCCGGCGGCACATTGTTCGATCAGTCGCAAAATCGCAGCCGCAAATATGGCGGCAAGCTCAGCTATGAACGCACCATCCCCGGCTTCGAGGCGCTGACCGCCATCGTCGGCGTCGATGCGCTTTACGACCTCACCGAACAGCGGCTGATCGCCACCGGTCGCACCTGGGTGCCACCGACCGACTATCGCAGCATCGCCCCCTTCGCGCAGGCGAACCTGGCCCTGTTCGACAAGAAGCTGCGCATCGCCGCTGGCGTCCGTCATGAAGATGTGAAGATCGGCATCGACGATTACACCACGCTCGCCAGCTATGGCGGCTTTGCCGTATCGGGCGGCACCCCGCGCTTCAGCGACACGCTGGTCAATGGTGGCGTGATCCTGGAACCCTGGACCGGCATCCGGGCCTATGCCAGCTATGCCGAAGGCTATACCGTGCCGGACGTCGGTCGCATCGCCCGCGCGGTCGGCACGCCGGGCGTGGATATCGACGATTATGTGAATATCGAGCCGATCGTGTCCAACAATCGCGAAATCGGCATGGAAGTGAAGCGCGGCCCGATTGACGCCAGCGCCGCCTATTTCTGGTCGACCAGCAAAAATGGTTCGCTGCTGGTCCAGACCGCGATCGGCGCGCCGTTCGAAATCCAGCGCCAGCGCGTGGAAATTCAGGGTCTCGAACTCAATCTGAGCGTCAAGATGCCGCTGCCGGGCCTGACCCTCTCCACCGGCTACGCCCATCTGATCGGCCGCACCGACGGGTCGGACAATGGCGTCGATGTGGTCGATCGCGACCTGGATGGCGCCAACATCTCGCCCGATCGTCTGAATGTCGCCGCCAGCTATGCACATGGTCCGATCTCGGCGCGCATCCAGACCCAATTCTTCCTCGCCCGCCAGTTCGAACGCACGCCGGGCAATTACAACCCGCTCTACCGGTTCGACGGTTATGACGTGACCGACCTGTCGCTGCGCTACCAGACCGGCTTTGGCGCACTCACGCTGGCGGCGCAGAACATCTTCGATACCTTCTATATCGACTATTACAGCCAGACCGTGCGCCCCAACGACAACGCCCATTATTTCGCCGGGCGGGGGCGCAACTTCACCTTGTCCTGGGACTATCGGTTCTAAATCGATATGGGATCGGGGGCAGGGGCCTCGCGATCCCATATCAACAGGCGCGTAAATAATGCTCTGATTATGTGTGTTGACCGCATTCTGCGAGCCGCGGCTGTTCCAGCCGACTTCAGAATGCTCTAAGGGGCGCCATGCTCACCCTGCGCCAGATCGAGATTTTCCGCGCCATCATGATCGCCAAGACGGTCAGCGCCGCCGCGCAGATGCTCGGCACGTCGCAGCCCGGCCTCAGCCGCATGCTCGGCCATATGGAGGACAAGCTACGCTTCCGCCTGTTCGACCGCACGCGCGGCCGGCTGGTCCCCACCCATGAAGCACGTGTCCTGTTCGATGAGATCGAGCATGTCTATAAGGGGTTCGAAGACCTCAACCATGTCATCAAGCGTCTGGCAAAGGGGGAAGACCGGACCTTCCGCGTCGGGGCCTCTCCCTCGCTCGGCCATTCGGTCGTGCCGCAGATGCTCGCCCGCCTCACCGCCAACTATCCCGGCCTCACAATCCAGTTCGACATTCTTTCGGTCGAGCAGGCGGCCGATTATCTGGCGCTCCAGCGTGGCGACTATGCGCTGACCGCCTTTCCGCTCGACCATCCCAACATCCTGTCCAGCCGCATCGGCGCTGGACGCATGGTCTGCGCCGTCCCCTCCAGCCACCCGCTCGCGGACCGGGACCGCATCAGTGTGGCGGATATTGCGGGCGAGCAACTGCAATCCTTCCGTCCCGATACGCCGCACGGCCGGATCATCGCCGACATGTTCGCGCGGGCAGGGCAGGAACTGGAGGTCGCGACCTATATCCGTTTTGCCGAAACTGCCGTCGCCTTCGTCGCCAATGGCATGGGGGTGGCGCTGGTCGATAGTTTCACCGCGATGCAGGCCCATGCCGAAACCGTGCGCTTCCTGGAATTCGAAGAACCCGGCGTGCTGCCGGTCTATATGAACCGCAATCTGGAATCGCCGCGCGCCATCATCGGCGAGACGTTCGAGGAGATATCACGCTCGATACTCCTCGCCCTCCCACGGCCGAAGCCATAACATAAAGGCATGGCAAAGCGCGTTTGACATGATGGAAAGCAAGGATCGTTCGCAACATAGCAGTCCGACCCGCAGAATAGAACCAGATAGGACACCGGGTTGGTTGATGTGAAGGGGCCGGTGGCTCCCGAGAGGATGAAAGGCGTTTCCAAGATGGCCAGTTATTCCGCCAGCGGCACCGTGTCCGTGCGGCCCTATGTGACCGTAGACAATGTCTCGGCCCGGCCGTCCGACAGCAATTGGACCGCGCGCCAGATTCTGGTCGTTGCAACCTGCTTCATCCTCAACATGCTCGACGGCATGGACGTGCTGATCCTCTCCTACATCGCGCCCGCGCTGTCGTCCGACTGGCAGGTCAGCCCCGAAAGCCTGGGCGTCGTGTTCAGCGCGGGGCTGGCCGGCATGGCCGCCGGCGGCCTGCTGATCGCGCCGCTGGCCGACCGCTTCGGCCGGCGCAAACTGATCCTGGCCTCGCTCATCATGATGGCCGTCGCCATGTTCGCGTCGGGCATCGCCACCTCCATCCCCGAACTGATCGCCAGCCGCTTCGTGGTCGGCATCGGCATCGGCACCGTGTTGGCCAGCATGGCTGCGCTCACCGCCGAATATGCGCCCGAAAAGCATCGCACCTTCGCGGTCGGCTTTCTGCAGGCGGGCTATCCGGTCGGCGCGACCATCACCGGCTTCGTCGTCGCCAGCCATGTCACCACCCATGGCTGGCAGGCGATGCTGCTGGGCGCCGCCTTCCTGTGCGCCGCCGCCATCCCGCTGGTCTGGTTGCTGTTGCCCGAATCCATCGCCTTCCTGCTCAGCCGCCAGCCGAAAGGCGCGCTGCAAAAGGCGAACAAGCTGCTCGCCTCGATCGGTCAGCCGCAACTCGACACGCTGCCGCCGCTCGCACAGCGCGAAGCCCGCAATGCCGGGGTGCGCGGCCTGCTGAGCGAAGGCCGCGCGCCCAGCACCATCCTGCTCTGGCTAGCCATCACCTTCAGCTTCATGACCCTTTATTTCGTCATCAGCTGGATTCCCAAGCTGGCGGTCGAGGCCGGCCTGCCGGCAAAGGACGCCATCTATGCTGGCGCCATCTACAATATCGGGGCCTTCATCGGCACCTCCTCGATCGGCCTGGTCGCGATGCGCTTCGACCTGCGCCGCCTGATCCTGGTCTATATGGCGCTAGCCGCCGCCGCGCTCACCATCTTCGGATCGGTGGCCATGCCGCTCGCTGCGACACTGGGCACCGCCTTCCTTATCGGCGTCTTCGTACAGGGCGGCTTCAACGGCTGCTACCCGCTCGCCGCCAGTCTCTATCCGCCCGAAGCGCGCGGCACCGGCATCGGCTGGGCCATGGGCGTCGGCCGGATCGGCGCAGTGATTGGCCCGATGCTGGGCGGCTTCCTGCTCGCGGCGAAGGTGTCGCTGCCGGTAATCTTCGGCATCTTCGCGGTGCCGGTGGTGCTGGCCGGCCTCTGCGCCTCGCTCATCCGCCTGCCCAAGGCCGCCTGAACCCTCTCGACCAAGGACAAATCCCATGTTCCAGACCCCCGTATCGGATACGGGCCGACCGGTCGCGTCCATCCTCTGCGGCCTGATCGGCAGCGGCATCGCCGGATCGCGCAGCCCGCAAATGCACGAAGGCGAAGCCCGCGCGCTTGGCCTGCCCATGGTCTATCGCATCCTCGATGGCGCAGTGATGGACTATGACGCCTCTGGCTTGCCGCGCCTCATCCCCATGCTGGCGGCGATGGGCTTTGACGGCATCAACGTCACCCATCCTTTCAAGCAGGACGTCATGCCGTTGCTCGACAGCCTGTCCCCTGCGGCGAAGGCGCTGGGCGCGGTCAACACCATCCTGTTCGAAAATGGCCAGGCCTATGGCGACAATACCGACTGGTCTGGCTACCGTGCCCATTTCCTGGCCGGCCTTGGCCAGCATAAGCGCGCCGATGTCGCGATGATCGGCGCAGGCGGCGCGGCGGCGGCGGTGGGCTATGCCCATCTCGACCTTGGTGCCACCCGCCTGACCCTGTTCGATCTCGCACAGGACCGTGCGCAGGCACTGGCCGATCGTCTCGCCGCGCTCTTCCCCGCCGCGCAGGTGACGGCCGCCGCCACGGCGCAGGCTGCCATCAGCGGCGCCGATGGCGTGGTCCAAACCTCGCCCATCGGCATGCTCAGCCATCCGGGCCTGCCCTTCGATCCCGATTGGCTGACGGCCGATCAATGGGTGTCGGACATCATCTATTTCCCGCTCCAGACCGCCTTGCTTGCCGCCGCGCAGGCAAAGGGCTGCGCGACGCTGACCGGTGGCGGCATGGCGGTGATGCAGGCCGCCCACGCTTTCGCCCTCTTTACGGGAACCGAACCCGATTCCGCGCGGATGCTCCGCGATTTCGACCGCGCCAGCGCTGGAGCCGCCGCATGATCGCCGACACGCCCCCTGCCATCGTCGTGCCCGCCCCGGTGGTGCTGGCCAAGGCCGCGCAGTTGCAGGGGCCATCCGCCGGTCCCCAGACGCCGCCGCCAGCCGCCCCGGCCGACAAGCCCGGCTGGCGCTCACGGCTGAAGGACAAGGGTGTCGATCTCACCTTCTCCTATGTCTCCGAAAGCGCGGCCAGCCTCACTGGCGGGCGGGATGGCGGCGCAGCCTATACCCAGCAATTGCTCGCCTCCGCCTCGATCGACACGGGCAAGGCATTCGGCCTCGACGGCGGCAAGCTGATCGCCACCATCATCCATCGCAAGGGGGAGGATCTGACCGCAACCCGCCTCGGCAACCTGTTCGAAGTGCAGGAATTGTTCGGTGGCGGCCAGGATCTGCGCCCGGCCGAACTCAGCTACGAACAGAAATTGAACGGCGGCAAGACCGCGTTGAAATTCGGCCTCTATCATACGGGGGATGATTTCGCGACCTTGCCCAGCGGTTGCCAGTTCCAGAATTTCGCCTTCTGCCCGCGCCCGACCACGCTCTTCTACAATAGCGGCTTTTCCGGCTTCCCGATCCCCCGCTGGGGCCTGCGCGTTCGGCAGGAGATTGCGCCCAACCTCAGCGTCACCGTCGCGGGTTTTGAGGTCAACGCGTTCCGCGCCCAGACCGGGGCAGGGTGGAAACTCGCCCCCCGCTTCGACAGCTTCGTCTTTCCGGTCGAACTGGGGTTGAAGACCGGGCAGAAGCCAGGCGGATTACCGGGCCTGCTGCGCATCGGCGCGCTGGTCGACACTACCGATCGCGCCGATGTACGCGACGATATCAATGGCGCTTCCTACGTCCTGTCCGGCCTCTCGCCCGCGATGCGGCAGGAACGGTGGAGCGCCTGGGCGATGGGCGAACAGATGGTCGTCCGGTTCGGTCCGGGCGATCGCGGCCTCAGCCTGTTCGGTACGTTGACCCTGTCGGATCGCCACACTGCGCGGGTGCCGACCTTCATCAGCGGCGGCTTCGTCGCGCGCGGCCTGTGGGATAGCCGGCCCAGGGATAATTTCGGCCTCGGCCTCGTCTATGCCCGCGTCAATCCGCGCATTGCGGACCGCCAGCGCGATCAGCTGTCACTGGGTCAGAATGTCGCGGTGCAAACCCATGAGATGAGCGGCGAAATCTTCTATGGCTGGCAGGCAACCCGCCGCTTGCTGCTGCGCCCTAACCTTCAATATATCCACCGCGTCGGCGCGACCGACCGCTATCCCGACGCGCTGGTGGCAGGCGCGACGATCAAGGTGATCCTGTAGGGCAGGGCGCTGTCCTACAGCGTCTTACAAATGCTATTCCGCTCGCTTCGAGAGAATGGGAGTAAGTGAATCCTATTATTTCCAACATCTGTTCGTAAATGTCGCGATCAGCGGGAAATGTGCGAAGTTAAGCGCCCATATTCCTACAAGGTCGCCGCCGGTATCGCATCCGGCCGGAACCGGTTCTGTGCCGCCAACCGCACCCCGGCATTCGGCGCGCCATAGCCGCCATAGCCTTTGGCCCGCTGGACGAATTCGAAGAAGAACAGCTTGTCGAAGGCCCGGCTATACATCTGCCAGAAGCCGGCGCCTTCGCCATCCTCGTCATAGAGGACGCCGTCATCCGCCATCCGCGCCGCCAGCGCATCGTTCAGGTCGAAACGCGCGGCAAGGTCGGCATGATAATTGGCCGGTATCTCCAGCATCGCGGCGCCATTGTCTTGCAAGCCCTTGGCCGTCGCGAAAATGTCGTCGGTGGTCAGCGCGACATGCTGATACCCACCGCCGAAGCCATGGTCGAGGAAGCGGGACGACAGGGTCTCCCGCGCATCGGACGCGTTGATCGTGACCCGAAACGCCCCGTCCGCCGACTGCAAGGCCTGGCTATGGACCAGCCCCGACGGGTCGATCACATCCTGTGCCGCCCGCGCCTCCAGCCCGAACAGCGATCGCCAGTATAGCTGCCAGGACAGGAATTCGTCATTATGGACCACGGCGGCCAGATGGTCGATGCTGCGCACATCGGCACCGATGGCATCCGCATCCATTTCGACTGCGTCGAACTCGCGAGCCCACAGCCCTTCCACCTCATGATCGTCGATCAGGTAGATGAGGCTGCCGCCGACCCCGCGCAGCGCGGGCATCGCCATCCGCCCCGGTCGTCCCTCGGGACTATAAGCCTTGATCCCCAGCGCGGCGGCGCGGGCCAGCACAGCCGCCTTGTCCTTCACCCGCACTCCGATGGCGCAGATGGATGTGCCCTGCGTCGCGCGGTAGGCGCTGGCAAAGCCCTTCGGCTCAGCATTGACGATCAGGTTGACGCCGCCCTGCCGCCACCGCGTCACCTTCTTGTGGCGATGCTCGCCCACCAGCGTAAAGCCCAGCGATGCAAAGCTGCTGCCCAGCCGCGCGGCATCGCTGCCATCGGCAGTGAACTCCACGAACTCGCATCCCAGCACCGGCTGTGGCGCAGGCATGGCGGTGGGCTGGTCGATCAGCCGTTGCGCGGCATCGCGCACATAGTCGAGCGAGCGATGCCCATCCTCCGCCACCAGCCGCGCGGCGTTCGATCGAAAGCGATCGTTGAAGATTTCCAGGCTCAGCGGCCCGTCATATCCGGTGCGCAATATCTCCGCCACGAAGCCCGCGACGTCCAGCCCGCCCTGTCCCGGCAGATTGCGGAAATGGCGGCTCCAGTAGAGCAGGTCCATATCCAGCAACGGCGCGTCGGCCAGTTGCACGAAAGCGATCTTGTCGCCCGGTATCGCCCGGATGCTCTCGCTCGGTATCTGGCGCGACAGCGAATGATAGCTGTCCAGGATGATGCCGATATTCGGATGATCGACCGCTTCCACGATGGCCCAGGCGTCGCGATGGTCGTTGACATGCCGGCCCCAGGCCAGCGCCTCATAGCCCACGATGATGCCGCGTTCCTGCGCGATACCGCCCAGCTCGCGGAAATCATCGACGATCTGCGCCCGCTCGCCCAGCGCGGCGGGATGGCAACTGGAGCAGAAGAGGATGCGGTCGGTGCCCAGTTCTTCCATCAGGTCGAACTTGGCCCGCGCCCGGTCGAAGGCGCGGCGGCGCAGGTCGCCCGGCAACCCTTCGAAATCGCGGAAGGGCTGATAGAGCATGCAGGCCAGCCCCAGATCGTCCAGCATCGCCCGCACGTCCCTGGGCGAAAGCGCCGACCCGATCAGGTCATTCTCGAAAATCTCGACCCCGGCAAAGCCCGCAGCAGCGGCGGCCTTCAGCTTCTCCTCCAGCGTTCCGCGCAGCGATACGGTGGCGATGGCGTTCAGGGATTGAGAGATGGTCATGGCGGCTCCTCAGCAGGCCGCCATATTCTTCTCCCCGGTCAGCATCGGCAATCGGGCCGAACTGACCGGGGCATAGCTTATGGTTATAACATCCTATTTCCGCTGCGCCGTCGTCGCATCGCGGGTCGCGCGGAATTCGCTGTCCGCCGACCAGTTGGGCCAGTCATGGCTGTCGGCCACGCGCCGCCCGACATTGTATAGCAGGGTCAGGTCGCCGACCCAGCTGCTCGTATCCCAATTGGCGTCATATTCGTCGGCCGGTTGGTGATAGCGATCCTTGGTATAGGCGTCCTGCAACAGCTTGCCGCGCTCGGCCCCGCCATTGACCAGCTCGCGCCCCGGATTGAAGGAAATGGCCGGTACGCCGCGCTTGGCCATCGGGAAGTGATCCGACCGATAGAAGCTGCCCGCCTCCGGCCGCGCATCCGGCGTATAATGGCGACCCAATTTCTCGCCTTCCTGCGTCAGCGTGGTCAGCAGGTCCAGCTTGGCTGCGCCCGAAATGCTGAAATTGCTGGTCTTCTCGATCCCGAACGGCCCGTCCATATTGACGACGCCCGCCGTGTTCGCCAGCGGCCGCAGCGGATTGTCGGCATAATATTCGGACCCCAGCAGCCCTTTTTCCTCGGCCGTCACCGCCAGGAACAGGACGGTGCGCTCGGGCTTCGGCCCCTTGGCATAGGCGCGCGCCAGTTCCAGCAGCGCCGCCGTGCCCGACGCATTATCCTTCGCGCCATTATAGATGGTGTCGCCCTTCGCATCGGGCGCACCGATGCCCAGATGATCCCAATGCGCCGAATAGATCACCGTCTCGTCAGGATATTTGCTGCCCTGAACCAGGCCCGCGACATTGTGCGACGTGATGATTTCGGACTTCACCGCATAGTCGGCGCTCATCGTGGCTTTGAGCGGAATGGGCTTGAAATCCTTCTTGCGCGCCGCTGCCTTGGCCGCTTCGAAATCGACGCCGGATGCGGCCAGCAGCTTGGCGGCCAGATCCTTCTGCACCCAACCTTCCATCTGCGTATGCGCCGCCTTGGGATCGGCGCGGACGATGTCGAACATGGTGTTGGTATTGCTGTTCTTGACAGTGGCCCAGCCATAGGAGGCCGGCTCGCTTTCGTGCACGACCAGAACGCCGGCTGCGCCCTCTCGCGCCGCTTCTTCATATTTATAGGTCCAGCGGCCATAATAGGTCATCAGCTTGCCGCCGAAATCGCCTTCGCCGCCCTCGAAATCCGGGTCGTTGACCAGCACGACCATGATCTTGCCCTTGAGGTCGACGCCCTTGAAGTCATCCCAGCCGCGCTCCGGCGCCTTCACGCCATAGCCGACGAAGACCAGAGGCAGGTTGGCGAACTTGACCGCCGTCTGGCCTGTCTCCGCCGCGCGCACGGCGATTTCGCTCCCTTGCGCCAAGGGTTGCGAAGCGCCGCCGATCGTCATCGACAGGGTCGGCGTGCCGGTGATGTTGGACATGCGCAGCGGCACATCCTGGAACCAGCTGCCCTTGGCGCCGGCCGGCTTCAGCCCCGCCGCCTTCATCTGCGCCGAAATATAGTCGATCGTCTTCACCTCGGCACGGGTCGCCGGGCCGCGCCCTTCAAATGCGTCGCTGGCCAGCGTCTTGATGTCGGCGCTGACACGGGCGACATCGAAACTGGGCGGCGCCGCCAACGCAATGGCCGATGTGGAGAGCAGGCCGGCCAGCATCAGGGGGCGGACGAACGATAAAGAGGGCAACATAATCAACTCCTTGGCGCAGGACTGCGCGGGCGAGTCGGGATCATGCCGATCGGACGGCCAATGTCGACCGGCTTTATTACAGCTTGCAGGGAAGGGGGCCTGTTCAGGCCCTTGCAACGCTTTGATTATAGCGCGCTACCTGCCGCAGCACATCGTCGGCATGTTCCCGCCGGCATATCAGCAGGTCGGGCAGATAGACGTCCGCCCGATTATAGACGAGCGGCGACCCGTCGATGCGCGAGCAATGCAGGCCATGCGCACGCGCGACCGCGACAGGCGCCATGCTGTCCCATTCATATTGCCCGCCGCTGTGCAGATAGATGTCCGCCTGCCCCAGGATGATCGCCATCGCCTTGGCGCCGGCAGACCCCATCGGTACCAGTTCCGCGTCGATCGCCGCCGCAACCGCCAGCGCTTCTGCGGCCGGGCGGGTGCGGCTGACGACCATGCGGAGCTTTTCGGGCGCGGGGGGCACGGTCCGAACCTGATCGGTGCGCAGAACGATGCCGCCCTCAAGGCCCGGCAGCGCCACCGCGCCAATGCTGGGGATGCCGTCGATGGCCAGGCCCACATGCACGGCCCAGTCGGTCCGCTCCTCGCCATATTCGCGCGTGCCGTCCACCGGATCCACGATCCATACGCGGCTCTTGGCTAAGCGCTCTTCATTGTCCTTTTCCTCCTCGGACAGCAGCCCATCATCGGGCCTCTGTTCGCGCAGGGCGTGGCAGAGGAACTGGTTGGCGGTCTGATCCCCCGCCTTGCCCAGCGCCTTGGGGCTGAACAGGGCGGAGGCCCGGACGTCGAGCAGCAGGCGCCCCGCTATCTGCGCCAGATGGGCGGCCAGCGTGGCGTCGGACACCATGTCGCTCATGGGATCAGCCTGGCGACGATCGCATCGGCGGCTTCCTCCGCCGTCATGACTGCCGTGTCGATCCGGATTTCGGGATCTTCGGGCGCTTCATAGGGGCTGTCGATGCCGGTGAAATTCTTGAGCTGGCCCGACCGCGCCTTCTTGTAGAGGCCCTTGACGTCGCGCGCTTCGGCATCGGCCAGCGTCGTGTCGATATGCACCTCGATAAACTCGCCCGGCTGCATCATGGACCGCACCATGTCGCGTTCGGCGCGGAAGGGCGAGATGAAGGCGGTGATGACGATCAGGCCAGCGTCGGTCATCAGCTTCGCCACTTCGCCGACGCGGCGGATATTTTCCACCCGATCAGCGTCGGTAAAGCCCAGATCCTTGTTCAGGCCATGGCGTACATTGTCGCCATCCAGCAGGAAGGTGTGGCGGTTCATCCGCGCCAGCTTCTTTTCCACCAGATTGGCGATGGTGGACTTGCCCGCACCCGACAAACCTGTGAACCACAGCACGGCGGGCTTCTGGTTCTTCAGGCCGGCGTGGAAATCGCGGCTGATGTCGGTCGCCTGCCAATGGACATTCTGCGCGCGGCGCAGGCTGAAGTGCAGCATGCCCGCCGCCACCGTCGCATTGGTCAGCTTGTCGATCAGGATGAACCCGCCCAGCGTCCGATTGGCCGCATAGGGTTCGAACACGATCTGCTTGTCGGTCGACAGGTTGGCGACGCCGATGGCGTTCAGCTCTAGCGTCTTGGCCGCCAGATGCTCCATCGTATTGACGTTGACCTGATATTTGGGCTGCTGGATCGTGGCCGTCACCATCTGGGTGCCGATCTTGAGCCAGTAGGAGCGGCCCGGCAGCATTTCCTCGTCCGCCATCCACACGATCGTCGCCTCAAACTGGTCGGCGGCCTGTGGCGGGCTGCCGGATGCGGCGATCACGTCCCCGCGCGAGCAATCGACCTCATCGGCGAAGCAGAGCGTGACCGACTGGCCGGCGACGGCCTCATCCAGATCGCCGTCCAGCGTGACGATGCGGGTGATCGTGCTGGTCTTGCCCGACGGCAGGACGCGGATGGCGTCACCGGGCTTGACGCTGCCCGTCGCGATCTGGCCGGAAAAACCCCGGAAATCCAGATTGGGGCGGTTGACCCACTGCACCGCCATGCGGAACGGCTTGTCCGCGTCGGCCGCACTGTTGACCTCGACCGTTTCCAGATGCTCGATCAGCGCCGGCCCCTTGTACCAGGGCGTGTTCGCGCTGGGGCCAGTGATATTGTCGCCCTTGAAGCCGGAGATCGGCATGGGGGTGAAAGCGGTGATGCCGATCGAACGGGCGAACGCGGCATAGTCGGCCACGATCTTGTCGAACACCGCCTCATCATAACCGACCAGATCCATCTTGTTCACCGCTAAGACGATGTTGCGGATACCGATCAGGTGGGCGAGGTAGCTGTGCCGACGGGTCTGGGTCAGGATGCCCTTGCGCGCGTCGATCAGGATGACGGCGAGGTCGGCGGTCGATGCGCCGGTCACCATATTGCGGGTATATTGTTCGTGGCCCGGCGTGTCGGCGACGATGAATTTCCGCTTTTCGGTCGCGAAGAAGCGATAGGCGACGTCGATGGTGATGCCCTGTTCGCGTTCGGCGGCAAGCCCGTCGACGAGAAGAGCGAAATCGATCTCCTGCCCCTGCGTACCGACCTTCTTGCTGTCCGCCTCCAATGCAGCCAGTTGATCCTCGAAGATCATCTTGCTGTCGTATAGCAGGCGGCCGATCAGTGTCGACTTGCCATCGTCCACCGACCCGCAGGTGATGAAACGCAGCATCGTCTTATGCTCATGCACCTTGAGATATTGGTCGATATCCTGCGCGATGAGGGCGTCGGTTTTGTAGATGGGGTCGGTCATATGTTCATCCCGTCATCCCAGCGGAAGCTGGGATCGCGTTGATCTTGGGAAGGTTGTGCCGGATAGCACGCGACCCCAGCCTGCGCTGGGGTTGACGCTTCGTCACCCGCTCGCGGATGACGTGGTGCGTCAAAAGTAACCCTCTTGTTTCTTCTTCTCCATGCCGGCGCCGCCCGCATCCTTGTCGATCGCGCGGCCTTGGCGCTCCGACGTGGTCGTCAGCAGCGTTTCCTGGATCACGTCGGGCAGCGTCTTGGCCCTGCTCTCGACCGCGCCGGTTAGTGGATAGCAGCCCAGCGTACGGAACCGGATGGAGCGCATCACCGGCTCTTCGCCCGGTTGCAGCGGGAAGCGATCATCATCGACCATCAACAACATGCCGTCGCGCTCCACCGTCGGGCGTTCGTCCGCGAAATAAAGCGGCACGATCGGCACGTCGTTCAGGTGGATATATTGCCAGATATCCAGCTCGGTCCAATTGCTGATCGGGAAGATGCGGATGCTCTCGCCCTTGTTCTTGCGGGCGTTGTAGAGGTTCCACAGTTCGGGCCGCTGGTTCTTGGGATCCCAACCATGCGACGCGGTGCGGAAGGAGAAGATACGCTCCTTCGCCCGGCTCTTTTCCTCGTCGCGGCGCGCACCGCCGAAGGCCGCGTCGAAGCCGTAGAGGTTGAGCGCCTGCTTCAGACCTTCCGTCTTCCACATGTCGGTGTGCAGCGGGCCATGGTCGAACGGGTTGATGCCGCGCTCGGCCGCTTCGGGATTCTGGTAGACCAGCAATTCCATGCCGCTTTCCTGCGCCATCCGGTCGCGCAGCTTGTACATTTCCTGGAATTTCCAGGTCGTATCGACGTGCAACAGCGGGAAGGGCGGGGGCGAGGGGTAGAAGGCTTTGCGCGCCAGATGCAGCATCACGGCGCTGTCCTTGCCCACCGAATAGAGCATGACCGGCTTTTCGGCTTCGGCCACCACTTCGCGCAGAATATGGATGCTCTCGGCTTCCAGCCGCTCCAAATGGGTCAGGGTTTTCGCGTCCACCATCTATCCTCGCAATCTTCTTGCGCGTTCCATTGCCACCCGGCAACAATCATTGGACCTCCCATATGGGAGGGCCTATGCCGCTGTCCATGCGATTGGACGATTCCAGCCTGTTGGCCAGCCTGCATGACGGGATGTTTCAGCAGCCGCTATGGCATGATTTTCTGGAGCGATTGCGCGGCCGTCTGCAGGCGCCCTATGCCGGTCTGGCCTTTGATCCACCTCATGAAACCGGGTTGGTCGCGCTGCATGCCAGGCCAGTAACATCATTGAATCTAGGTAATATTTTTACGGAAAATAATCTTGAATCATCCAAGCCGCGACGGCCGATGCGGGAAGGGCGGGTATATGCCCTGGGCGAACTGATCGATCCGGATGACGCCGTGCGTAACGCCTGGCGTGAAGAAGAACTTCTACCGATCGGCATAGAAGATTTGCGGGCGGTTCGGGTCGTAGAAGAGAGCGGCGTCAACGCATGGCTTTGCTGCGGAGGGCGGCATCTGTCATCCTCCGCCACATCCTTGCTGACCGCTCTGGCGCCGCATCTGCGCATCGCGATGCGTGGTTTCGTGGCGCTTGAGCGGGAAAGGCTGCGGTCCAGTCTGGCATCGGAAGCTTTTGGTCGCTTGAACTTCGGCTGGTTGACGCTGGATGCGCAGTGCCGCATCCTGGACATGACGGCCCATGTCGATCAGTTGTTTCAGCGCAACGGCCTGCTGCGACGCGGGCGTTATGATCGCTTGACCCCGGCATCGCCGGATCTGGACCGGGAATTGACTGCGTTGGTCAAACGGTTCGCGCAGCATGCCGATGCGCGGCCGCACGCGGTCAACCTCAGCCGCGATCCACGCATGGACATGCTGGTGGCGCCGTTCCGGGGCGCATCCGTCGCGGCGGGCAATGCGCCGGCGGCGATCGTCTACCTGAGCGGCGACCGATCGTCGCAGGCGGACCGATGCGAGCAATTGGTCGAGCTGTTCGGCCTGTTGCCGAGCGAGGCGCGGCTCGCCTGGGAGATCGCGCAGGGCATCCCGATCGCGGAAGCCGCCGCGAACCTGAACCTCACCGTCGAGACGGCGCGCAATTATTCCAAGAAGATCTACGCCAAGATGGGTGCGCGGGGTCAAGCGGAACTGGTGCGGATCATTCTGAGCAGCGTACTGGCGATCGCCTGACAGGATGGCATGAGACAGCGAGTTGGACAGTGGTAATGCTGTGGAGATGTGGTGGCGTTTAACATAATATATATTATCGATTATATGGAGTGTAGCAGCAACGTTCAAATGTCACAGTCGCGCAAAGTAGAGATGTCTCACTTGGGCTACCGTGCCCTCCGGCTGTTCGGAGGTATTGAGCATGGCGGTGTTGCGTATGAGTACCGAGGAGCT
>Ga0180008_1000359_pt1 | contig 41588 bp, 33 predicted proteins | sample MM_PW_MetaG_FD_121121 | JGI IMG/M metagenome (GOLD analysis project Ga0180008, IMG submission 121121) | Groundwater microbial communities from the Aspo Hard Rock Laboratory (HRL) deep subsurface site, Sweden - MM_PW_MetaG | ecosystem: Environmental > Aquatic > Deep subsurface > Groundwater... | reverse complement strand
GCGCGCATGGTCCGCAGGCAGTTGCAGCACCGGGTGATGATCGCCCAGCGCCCCTCTCCACCACGCCAGCTGCCGAACAGCCTCCCCTGACTCCAGCCAATGCCTTTGCCACACCGAATGGTCGGCATGTTGAAGGGCGCTGGGCCGATCGACCCAAGGCTGCCCGCTCAACAAGGCAACGTAGCGGCGCGCCAGCTCGTCGATGAAAATCTGCATCGATGCGCCATCAGAGACGATGTGGTGCATGACCACCGACAACACATGCCGCACTGGGCCTTGCCGCACCAAGGCCACGCGAAGCAGCGGCCCTTTGGAGAGGTCAAATGGACGATCGACCACATCCCGCAGGGCCACTTCCAGTGCAGTCTCATCCCCGCCCGCCGCACTCAGGTCGATGAGGGGCAAATCGACCGCACCCGGCAAGCCAATCCACTGCTCAGGCGTGCCGCTTTCGCTGGCCCGGAACACCGTTCGCAAAGCCTCGTGCGATCCGATGGTGTCGTCGATTGCCTGCCTCAAGGCCTGCGCATGAAGTTCACCCTCCATGTGCAATGCGAAACCGATGTTGTACGCACTGCTGAGCGGATCCAGCTGCCACAGGAACCACTGGCGCTCCTGCGCATGAGACAAGGGGAGCGGGCCGCCACGTTGGGATGCCGTGATGGACGGGATCGCGACATGCCGAGCACGTCCCTGGTTGACGTCGGCGGCCATCGCCTGGCGCACCACCGACAGCAGTTCACCGAAGCGGGCGTGCTCGAACACCAACCGGGACGGGAACACCAGGCCCCACTGGTCGGCGATGCGCGCAGCCAGTTGAGCGGCGCGCAGAGAATCGCCACCGGCGGCAAAGAAGTGCGAGTCGGGGGCGGGCGGGCTGCTCAGCTTGAGCTGCGAAGACCACCAGTTCGCCAGCAGGTGCGCCACCTGGTCGCCGGGATCTGCGATCACTGCCGCTGGCATCGCCAGCTTTTCCTCGCTCTGACCGTTCAGCACGAACCGGCCTTGTTCCCAGATGGCGTAGGCGCCCAGGGTTCGACCGATCCAGCCATCACGGCAAGCGCCACGCTGCAGTTTGCCGCTGGAGGTTTTGGGCAACGCGCCGGGATTGAGCAACAGGATCACCGAGGCAGGCTGCCGGCACACCCCCGCCACCACGACATTCAAGGCCTCGACCAGCGCCTGCGCGGGCACCAGCTTGCGCATGCCCAACGAAACCTCCACCGCCACGCCGACGCCCTCATGCCCGTCCGCCATGTGGACAGAGAAGGCTGCGATGCGTCCCTTGCGGATGGCCTCCACGTCCAACTCGATGGCACGTTCGATGTCTTGCGGGTAGACGTTCTGGCCACGCAGGATGATGAGATCCTTGATGCGCCCTGTGATGAAGAGCTGCCCCTCGGAAACGAACCCCATGTCGCCTGTTCGCAACCAGCGGCCATCGCCCCGCATCACGAAGCTCTGCGCCGTCTCCACCGGGCGTCGCCAGTAGCCGCCTGTGACGCTCGGGCCGCTGGCCCACACCTCGCCAACCTGGCCATCAGGCAAGGCAGCCAACGTTTGCGGATCGACGATGTCGATGGCGTGGCCTGAGGCCGCCTCGCCGCAGGCCACCAGCATGGTTCCGACTTCGGCTTTTTGCGCCCTGCCCTGTGTCAGGGCCAGCGCATGCCAGGCGTGTGCCGTCATGCCCTGCCCACGCCGGCCACCCGTGACAAACAACGTGGCCTCCGCAAGGCCATAACAAGGGTAGATCGCCCGCACGTCGAACCCGGCGGACTCGAAATGCGAGGCGAAGTCCCGCAAGGTCTCTTGCCTCACGGGCTCCGCACCCGAGAACGCCAGCCTCCAGCCAGACAGGTCGAGCCCCGCGCGCTGAGCTTCGCCGACCCGATCGACACAAAGCCGATATGCGAAGTCGGGCCCGCCACTGACCGTGCCCCGCAGCCTCGAGATCGCCTCCAGCCAGCGCACAGGCTTCTCAAGGAAGAACGACGGGGTCATCAGGGCAATGGGAATGCCACGGTGCAATGCTTGCAGCAAGGCCCCGATCAAACCCATGTCGTGGTAGAGCGGCAGCCAGGACACGAGGACGTCCCCTTGCACCATGCCCAAGCCTTCTTCAATGGCGCGCTCATTGGCCAGCAGGTGCCCGTGGCCGACCATGACGCCCTTGGGTGCAGAGGTCGAGCCCGATGTGTACTGCAAGAAGGCGATGTCGTCATCCGACGGCACGTGCGGCCGCCATGCATCCGCCTGCCCCACATCGATGCCATCGACGGCGATCGCCTGACAACCAGCAAAGCTGACCATCGCTGCCCCCAGCCTCTCCAGCATGGCGCCCGTGGCCAGCACGCAAGAGGCGTGAGCATCCTGCGCGATGCCGCTCAGTCGGTCCAGGTGTTGCGGCCGTGCCGATTCAGGCGGGAACACCGGAACGGCGATCAACCCGGCAAACAGGCACGCCAGGAATCCCACGACATAGTGATCATCGTTGTCCAGCAGCAGCAGGACGCGATCACCCTGGTGAAAGCGAGCCTGCAGCGTGGCCGCCAACGCGCGCACCCGCTGGTCCAGCGCCTGGTAGGTGATGGGGATGTCAATGGGCCGTCCGTCGTGCTCTCGCACGATGATCAAAGCCGTCTCCTGTGGCCGTTCCTGCGCCAGGCCGAGCATGTGCTCAACGAAGTTGCGCGGGTGGCTTGAGCGCTCTGAGGGTGCGATGCGGGTCATGCGGGTTCTCCTGCGTCGGCCCGTCATGCGAGCACGCTGGCATCTGAAAGGATTGATGGATCAAAGGTCAGTCAACACGGACCAGGTTGCCGTGTGGTTGCGCCATCGCGACCACCACCTTGCGAGGCCCCTTGAATGGCGAGCGCGCGTGGGCAACGAGCATGTTGTCCAGCATCAGCACGTCACCGGCCTCCCATCGGAAGCTCACGGTCTCGGCATCCAGCACGGCGCGCACCTCGTCGAGCAGCGCATCGGGCATGGGAGAGCCATCGGCAAAGCGCGTGTCACGGGGAAGGTGGTCCTCTCCCAACAACTCCACAAGCGAGTCACGCACTTCTGCAGGAAGGTTGGACGAGTGAAAGAGGTGCGCCTGGTTGAACCAGACCATCTCGCCCGTCACGGGGTGCTTCTCCACCGCCTGGCAAAGCTGCTCGGTGCGCAAGCCACCATCGCTGTCCCATTCGAATTGGATGCCGTTGCGCCGGCAGTAGGCCTCGACCTCGGCACGGCGCTCGGTGTTGAACACCCTCTCCCACGGCACATCGAATTCACCGTAGTTGCGCACGTAGCGCACCCCCGGCTCGAAGCGGCGCAAGATGTGATCGGGCATCCTCCGATAGATGGCACGGCTGTCTGCGATGGGCGTCTCGCCACCCTCTGGCGACGCCGTCACGCAATGGAACCAGATCCTCATCGGCCACTCACGCGTGTAGGCCTGCTCGTTGTGCAGCGGGATGGACTGGTGCGCTGGGTACTCGGTGGACGTGTAGACACCACCGCCTACATCCGTGCGCGGTGTGGAGCCGAATTCGTAGCTCAGCAGTGGATGCCCGAAAGCGGCCGCGAATGCCCGAAACGCCTCGACAGAAGCGACATCAAAGCCGCGCAGCAACACGCCACCGACATGGGCCAGCGCAGTTTCGATCAACGGGGAAAGCCTGGGCCAAGCGTCCATCAAACGCTCACCCACCACCTGTGGCGTAAAAAGGGTGGGCAGCACCGATCCGATCGGCGCGCGGCGTTCAAGGCCAGTCAGCAGTTCATGCATGTTTTTCCTCAACCAAGGTGGAGGCGCCCTCGGCACGCGCGGCATCGGGGAGCTGCCGCAGCAGTTCCTTGACGATCAGCGCGGCAACGGCGACCTCATGCTGACGAATGAAGAAATGTCCGCCATCGAACCAGTACACCGAGGCGGCGTCGCTGGTCTCGCGCCGCCAGTCCGCCTGCTCGGAAGCGGCCAGGGCGTCATCTCGCCCCCCGAGGACATGGATGGGGATGGGCAGGGGCGGTCGCACCAGGTGGCGATGGCTTGCGCACAGGGCCTGATCGGCCCGAAATGTTTCGACCACCATCTGTCGCAACTCCGCGTTGTTCAGCACTTCTTCGGCCGTGCCACCCTGGCGACGCAGTTCGTCCGTCAAATCGGCATCGCTTGTCAGCTGGACGCTTTTGCGCACATGGCGACACCAAGGCGAAGGGCTGGCTGAGACGAACAAGGCGCGAGGCAGCGATCCGCCTGCGTCCCTTTGCCAGAGCGCCATGCGATGCGCAAGCAAGGCGCCCATGCTGTGCCCGAACAGCGCATGACGACCACGCAGGGATTGCGCATGCTCAATGCACAAGCGCTCAACCAGTTGATCGATGTCCGTGGCGAATGGCTCGCTCATGCGCGCGCCCCGGCCGGGCAACTCCACCGGCACCACCCGGACCCACGAAGGCAGCAGATGCCGCCAGCGGTGGTACATGTTGGCGCTGCCGCCCGCGCATGGCAGCGCCAGCAGATCGATTTGAGCCCCATTCATGGCCGCCGCGTTCAGGCCTGTGCGCTCGCATCACGAGACTGGGCATCCATCCATTGGCGCAACGACCGTGGCCGCATGTCGGTCCAGGCCTGGTCGATCCAGGCGCACACCGTCTGCTTGCTCCCCGAGATGCCCTCCACGCGGCGCCAGCCGCCTGGCACGGCCTTCCAATGGGGCCAGATGGAGTACTGCTCCTCGTGGTTGACGAGCACGACAAAGGTCTCGTCCTCTCGGTCAAAGCAGCTGGTCGACATGTTGATCCTCGCTCGATGTGGCAGACATCGCTTCCACACCAGCCGCAGCTGGCGGAAGCTTCAGCCATTCATGACGAAGCACCAGGATCTTTGTTTACCACCCGCTCAATCGGGCCCGTCACTCGGCGGCTGACCGATGTCGTTTGCAGGCGGCACGAGGCCGCTTAGCAGCCAGAGGCGACTGGCCCGCTCGTACACCCGCCTGTGCTCAGGGGAGGACGCGAGCCACTGCATCAGGTCCTCATGAGCCACCGCATCAAAGGTGGCGCGCTCATGCTGGCGCATCAACCAAGACCAAGCCATCCCCCAAAGGGGATCGTCAACGGGTGCAGGCAAGGAGTCTTCTTTCATCGCGGCATCCAGCACCACGGTGCGCGGTCGACCCTTCGACTTCGCATCCGAGCATCAGGATCGTATCAAAGTGCACGCAACTCAGCTCTGCGTTGACGCGGCGGCGCACACCCCTCAGCGGTCAAAACTCCAGAAGATCTCGACAGCCCGCGATGGCATTGGCCGCATCCTTGAGCATGAAGTTGACCAGCGTGGCTGAGCAGCCCAGCTCCTTGCCGATTTCTCTCTGCGTCAACCCGCTCAACCTGTACATCTCAAAGACTTTGCGGGTGCGCGCCGGCAAGTCGGACAGCACCTTGTCGATGGCGCGCAGAACACGCCTTTCGTCCAGACCCTGCTCGGCCATGGTTCCTCCCGAGACCTGCGGCAACTCACCATCGTCTGTGTAGACGCGGTAGGTGGCCTCCACCGACTGACGGCGGCAATGGTCCAGGGCCAGGTTGCGCACCACCTGGCAGCAATAGCAGAACGGTTTCTCGATGTCCCGAATTCCTGCCCCATCGGCCAGCCTCAGGAATGCCTCCTGAGTGATGTCGTCAGCCAACTCTGGCGTGCCGACGATGCGCCGTGCGATGTTGCGAAGTTGTGGTCGATGTTCGATGAAAACGTCGCTGAGCGCGACACGGGGTGTGTTGATGGGCACGATTGCGCTCCCCAGCGCCGGATGATTTGTAGTTCTTGACCGAAGTCGAGAATAATTATCATTCCCACTGGTGGAAATGGGGCAAAAACCCTCGTTCCCACACGGAATCAGCCGCAGCGATGAAGCCGCACACGGGCGCCACCGTGTCCAATCCGGTGAACAACGCAAGCTCGGAGGACGCACGACGAAAGCCTGGACGCTGCCCACGCAAAAGGGCCGCCAGGCGTGCCCAGCGGCCCTCTTTACTCAGCGGTCAGGCCGCTTCAGTTCAGGCAACAGGCCAGGTCACCACAACAGGCCTCGGTGGCCCAGACCACGGCGGTCAGCCCCATGAGGCCCAGGCCGGCGCCGGCCTTGATCAGCAAGTTCTTCATGTTGAAAGTTCCTTTGAAAGATGGGGAAATCGAATCAGGTGAAGCGATCCATCTTCCGAGGTGGCTTCCAGATGTCGCCGACCGGCTCCGGTGCCTGTCGCCACCCAAGGCGCTGGGGGCGGTCTTCTTCAGGCATCACCGGGAGCATTCGCAGGTCGGTTGCACTCAGCGCACTGCCGGCACATCCTGCACACGCCGTGCAAGCAACCGGCACACAGGCCATGACGGCGTCGCACGGGTCATCGCAACAGGGCTCGCTCAGGCGCACAGCCCCCAACACCTGCCAGGAAGCCAGGAGCAGGGAGAATGTGACCAGCCAGCGCCGCATGGCGACCTCAGCGCACCCCGGCTTGCGCGGCCTGCTGATCGGCGTGGTAGCTCGATCGCACCATCGCCCCCACCGCCGCGTGCGTGAAGCCCATGCGCTTGGCCTCTTCTTCGAACGCCTTGAAGGTGTCCGGGTGCACGTAGCGGCGCACCGGCAGGTGGTGCCCCGACGGCGCCAGGTACTGGCCGATGGTGATCATGTCGATGCCGTGCTCGCGCATGTCGCGCATGACCTGGTAAACCTCTTCATCGGTCTCGCCCAGGCCGACCATGATGCCGCTCTTGGTCGGCACGTCGGGGTGCAGGGCCTTGAACTTCTTGAGCAGGTTCAGGCTGAACTGGTAGTCGGAGCCCGGGCGCGCTTCCTTGTACAGGCGCGGCGCGGTTTCCAGGTTGTGGTTCATCACGTCGGGCGGTGCGGCCTTGAGGATTTCCAAAGCGCGCTCGTCGCGGCCACGGAAGTCGGGCACCAGGATCTCGATGCGCGTGGCCGGCGATTGCTCGCGGACTTGCTTGATGCACTCCACGAAGTGGCCGGCGCCACCGTCGCGCAGGTCATCGCGGTCGACCGAGGTGATGACCACGTACTTGAGTTTGAGCGCCGCGATCGTCTTGGCCAGGTTGGCCGGCTCGTTGACGTCCAACGGGTCGGGACGGCCATGGCCCACGTCGCAGAAGGGGCAGCGGCGCGTGCACTTGTCGCCCATGATCATGAACGTGGCCGTGCCGTGGCCGAAGCACTCACCGATGTTGGGGCACGAGGCCTCTTCGCACACCGTGTGCAGCTTGTGCTCGCGCAGGATGTTCTTGATCTCGTAGAAGCGGGTGCTGGGCGAGCCGGCCTTGACGCGGATCCACTCGGGTTTTTTCAGCACCTCGCCAGCCGGCACGATCTTGATGGGGATGCGCGCGGTCTTGGCCTGGGCCTTCTGCTTGGCGGAAGGGTCGTAGGCGGAGGGGGATGCGGCGGCAGGCGATGCGCTCACGGGTGCGGAAGCGGCGGACGACCCGGTGGCTGGCGCTTGTGGCGCGGCCGGGGTCGAGGGGGGCGTGGTGGGCTCGGACATATCCCGAAACTGTAGCCCATCGGCCAGCGGGCCGCCATGTGGCGGGCCGCAGTGCCCCACGCTCAAGGCGCCAGCTGCGCGTCCAGGTGCTGCACGAAACGCGCGGCGGCCTCGTCCCAGCCCACGTGCACGCCCAGGCTGGCCAGGTCCACCGTCTTGAGGCCGTTGTAGCCGCAGGGGTTGATGCGGCCGTAGGGCGACAGGTCCATGTCCACGTTCAGCGCCACACCGTGGTAGCTGCAGTGGCGCGTCACCTTGATGCCGATGGCCGCGACCTTGCCCAGGCCCCGGAACGGGTCGGCGGGGTCGACCGGGCCGGTGAGCGCGGCGTGCGCAAACGGGTCGTCCAGCCGCACGTAGATGCCGGGGGCGCCCGCCACGCGATGGCCGGTCACGCCCAGGTCCTGCAGGGTGCGCAGCACGGCCTGCTCCACGCGGTAGACGTACTCCTTGACGAAGTAGCCACGCCGCCTGAGATCCAGCAGCGGGTAGGCCACCACCTGACCGGGGCCGTGGTAGGTCACCTGCCCGCCGCGGTTGGTCTGCACCACGGGGATGTGGCCCGGCCCCGGAGGGTTGAGCAGCACGTGCTCGGCCTTGCCGGCCAGGCCCTGCGTGAACACCGGCGGGTGCTGGCAGACCCAGATCTCGTCAGGGGTGTCGTCGGTGCGCTGCTCGGTGAAGTCCTGCATCGCACGCATGGTGTTTTCATAGGGCGCAAGGCCCAGGTTCTTCAGCGTGGTCACCCAGCGGTTGTACCACCGACCCGCACCCCCTCGGGCCCAGGGCGCATTCAGGCCCGCGCCAGGCGCTGGAACAAGGCCCCGGGCAAGCGCGCCACCTGCCCCATCAGCTCGAGCTCGAGCAAGCGCGCGCCCAGCTCGGCCGGCCCCAGGCCTGTGCGCGCCGACAGCGCATCCTGGCCCACCGGGTCGTGGCCCATGGCGCGCAAGACCGGGTCTTCGGCGTCAGCACCGTCGCCAGAGGCCTCGATGTGCGAGGTCGCCGGCTCGGGTCCGATCGGCGAGGGCGCGCCCAGCCGCAATTCTTCGAGCACGTCCTGCGCGGTCTCGACCAGCTTGGCGCCCTGCTTGATCAGCGCATGGCAACCCTTGGCTTGCGGAGAATGGATGGAGCCTGGGATGGCCAGCACCTCACGCCCCATCTCGTTGGCCAGCCGCGCCGTGATGAGCGAGCCCGATTGCACGGCCGCCTCGACCACCAGCGTGCCGCGCGAGAGGGCCGCCACGATGCGGTTGCGGCGAGGAAAGTTGGCGGCCAGCGGCGGGGTGTTCAAGGGGAACTCCGACAGCACCAGGCCATTGCGGGCGACGCGGCGGGCCAGGGGCTTGTGGCCTTTGGGGTAGACCTCGTTGAACCCGGTGCCCAGCACGGCGATGGTCCCCCCGGCCCCTTGAACACCGGGAGTCGGCTCACTTGCTTCGAGCGGTTGCAACGCGCCATCGTGCGCGGCCGCATCGACCCCACGGGCCAGGCCCGACACCACGACCACCCCGGCTTCGCTGAGCGCGCGTGCAAATGCGTGGGCGTTCTCGACGCCTTGCTGAGTCGGGTTGCGGCTGCCCACGATCGCCACCGCGGGTCGCTGCCAGCGGCTCAGGTCGCCCTCGGCAAAGAGCACCAGCGGCGGGTCGACCGCATCGAGCAAGGGCGTGGGGTAGGCCTTGTCGGCCAAGGTCAGCACGGCACGGTCGATGCCTTCTTGACCGCCTTGCAGCCACATCCAGGTGCGCTCAAGCTCGGCCTGCCAGCCCGAGTCGGCCTGCAGGGCGGCAGGGGCAAATCGGGGCAACACCGCGCGCACCGCATCGGGGGAGGCGGCAAACACCGCCTGGGGCGAGCCAAACGCCGCCAGCAGGCGACGGGCAGATGCCGGCCCCAGGCCAGGCACCAGCAGCAGGCGCAACCAGGCGCCCAGTTCATCAGGAGAGAAAGACAAGTCGGAGGCTCAAAAAAAAGCGCCCGGCGGTGTCCGGGCGGACACCGGGGCGGCCTCCAACTTCAAGCGCCGCACCCGGGACAGGTGCGTGACCAGGCCTGGATCAGGGCTGGGTGAAGCGATCACCCGCCTTGACCGGCTCCTGCACGTTCAGGATCAGCGCGTAGGACATGCGGTCGAACACCCGGAAGACGAACAGCAGGCCGTGGCGCTCATCGGGCAGCTTGATGAGCTCCTTGGTGTCGGTGGTGGTGTCGCGCACGGTGGCACCGTCGCGCCACAGGGCCAGCACGGTGCCACGGTCCAGGCCGTCACGGCTGCCACGGTTGAGCGCCACGATCTGGTTCTGGCCAGCGGTCAGCGACTCACCGTAGATGGACACGATCTGGCCGCCCACCGGGTCTTTCGGGGCGTGCGGCGCGATGTTGTCGAAGTCGCGCGGGGGCACCGGGGCCAGGCGGTCGCCCGTGCCGGCTTCCTGGCGGATGCTGGTGACGGTGAAGGTGGACGGGATGACCAGGGGCTTGCCATCGGCACCCGTGCCTTCAGCGCCCTCGCGGGTCAGGGTCATGGTGCCCACGTAGGCGGCTTCGTAGCCCAGGACCTCGCGGGTGGTCGGGTCGCGCAGCGGCTTGGGCTGGCGGAACAGGCGCCAGTCGCGGCGACCGTCCAGGTTGCCACGCACGTAGGCGGTCTCGCCCCGGCCCAGCATGACGCGGCCTTCCTGGGTGGCGACCACGCGCGGCGCGGTCAGCAATTCGTCGGATGACTCGAAGATGACCGCCTCGTTGAAGAAGGGCTCGAGCAGGTGGATGGGCACCGTGGCGATGGCGTCGTTGAGGCTGCCTTCGCGCACGCGAGGCGAGAGCTTGGCGTCGCCGCTGATGGGCTGACCCAGGCGCAGGCGCGCGCGGCCGTTGCTCTTGTCCAGGTACAGCACCTGCCCCGGGAAGATGAGGTGGGGGTTGCGGATCTGCTGCAGGTTCATGCCCCACAGCTCCGGCCAGCGCCAGGGCGACTTCAGGAACAGGCCCGAGATGCCCCAGAGGGTGTCTCCGCGCTTGACGGTGTGGCTGTCGGGGGCGTTGGGCGAGAGCTCGGACAGCGGCACGCCGGCTTCGGAGACCTGCTGCGCAGTGGCCTTCTGCTTGGCCGTGATCGGGAAATTGGGCTCGGCCGAAACGGTGTTGGCCCACACGCCAAAGCACAGGGCGGTGGCCGCAGCCAGCGGTGCGAACGTCTCGCGGCGAATGGACAAACGCGGGGACAGCGAACGCTGGGACATCGAAACAGCCTCCATGGACAGCCTTGAATTCGGCCTTGACGTGGACAGTGGGGCTCGGGATTCGGCAAAATCCACCCCTGGATCGAAGGATTCTGCCCGCAAAAGTCGCACGGTCGCAATGGAAATTGCGCCGTGTTACCCCGGGTGGCGCGCCCTTCGGCGACGCCCTCGTTGCGCTGCTCCCACAACCCCCATCGGGCGGCCTCCGGGCCTTCCCTCCTCAGGACGAACCCTTTTTCATGGCCCTGCTGCCCATCCTCCGCTACCCCGATCCACGCCTGCACACGGTGGCCAAGCCCGTGGCCGAGGTCGACGACACCATCAAACAGCTGGTCGACGACATGCTGGAAACCATGTACGACGCCAAGGGCGTGGGCCTGGCCGCCACGCAGGTCGACCGCCACGTGCGCGTGGTCGTCATCGACACCAGCGAAGAGCGCAACGAGCCGCGCGTGCTCATCAACCCCGAGATCACCTGGGCCAGCGAGGAGATGATCGTCTGGGAAGAAGGCTGCCTGTCGGTGCCCACCATCTACGACAAGGTCGACCGCCACGCCCGCGTGAAGGTGCGCGCCTTGAACCGCGACGGCCAGTCCTACGAATTCGAGGGTGACGAACTTCTGGCCGTGTGCGTGCAGCACGAGCTCGACCACCTGTTGGGCAAGGTGTTCGTGGAATACCTCTCGCCGCTCAAGCGCAACCGCATCAAGACCAAGCTGGTCAAGCGCGCCCGCGACGACGAATGACGCCACGCCGATGACCACCACCCCGCTGCGCGTGGCCTTCGCCGGCACGCCCGAATTCGCCGCCGTGGCGCTCGACGCCATCCTGGCGGCGGGGCACACCGTGCCCCTGGTGCTGACCCAGCCCGATCGCCCCGCCGGGCGCGGCATGAAGCTACAGGCCTCGGCGGTCAAGCAGGTCGCGCTCCAACACGGCTTGCCCGTGGCGCAGCCGCACAGCCTGAGGCTCGATGGCAAGTACCCGGATGAGGCCGCCGCCGCACGCGACGCCCTGCTGGCCGCGCAGCCCGACGTGATGGTGGTGGCCGCCTATGGCCTGATCCTGCCGCAGTGGACGCTGGACCTGCCGCGCCTGGGCTGCCTGAACATCCACGGCTCGCTGCTGCCGCGCTGGCGCGGGGCCGCGCCCATCCACCGCTCCATCGAAGCCGGTGATGCGCAAACCGGCATCACCATCATGCAGATGGACGCCGGGCTGGACACGGGCGACATGCTGCTGATCGGCGCCGAACCGATTCGCGCCGACGACACCACCGCCGTGCTGCACGACCGCCTGGCTGCGCTGGGCGGCCGGCTCATCGTCGAGGCACTGTCCCAGGCGGGCAGCCTGGTGCGCACACCGCAGCCTTCGGAGGGCGTGAACTACGCCCACAAGATCGAGAAGGCCGAGGCCGCGATCGACTGGTCTCAGCCAGCAGCCGTGATCGAGCGCCGAGTGCGCGCCTTCGACCCCTTCCCGGGCTGCACCTTCACGCTGCCCACCGAAAAAGGCCCCGAGGTGGTCAAGCTGTGGCGCGCCAGCGTGGTGCCGGCCAGCGGCGCGCCCGGCGAGGTGCTGCATGGCCAGGGCGACACCCTGGTGGTGGCCTGCGGCGAGCAGGCCCTGGCCTTGCACACCTTGCAACGCCCGGGCGGCAAACGGGTGGCTGCGCGTGAATTTCTGCAAAGCTGCACCCTGCCCGCTTCATTGGCTTGAAAGCCTGCGGCAGCATCCGCATGTGTGTCCTGCCACCATGAGGTGGCGTCTTCATTCGCCTGACGGGTCAGGAGGCCCGAAACCATGTTCAACATGATGAAAACCGCCATCCTGATGGCGGCGATCACCGCCCTCTTCATGGCCATCGGCAGCATGCTCGGGGGCAAGGCCGGCATGATGCTGGCGCTGGTCGTGGCCGTGGGCATGAACTTCTTCAGCTACTGGTTCTCCGACAAGATGGTGCTGAAGATGTACAACGCCCGCGAGGTGGACGAGACCTCGGCGCCGCGCTTTTACGGCATGGTGCGCGAGCTGGCCCAGCGCGCGCAAATGCCCATGCCCAAGGTCTACCTGATCGACGAGGCAGCACCCAACGCGTTCGCCACTGGCCGCAACCCCGAGAACGCCGCCGTGGCCGCGACCACCGGCATCCTCAACGTGCTCAGCGAGCGCGAGCTGCGTGGCGTGATGGCGCACGAGCTGGCCCACGTCAAGCACCGGGACATCCTCATCAGCACCATCAGCGCCACCATGGCCGGTGCGATCTCGATGCTGGCGAACTTCGCGGCCTTCTTCGGCGGCCGTGACTCGGAGGGCCGACCTGCCAACCCGATCGCCGGCATCGCCGTGGCCATCCTGGCCCCGCTGGCCGCCAGCCTGATCCAGATGGCCATCAGCCGTGCGCGCGAGTTCGAAGCCGACCGCGGTGGCGCCGAAATTTCAGGCGACCCGCAGGCCCTGGCCAGCGCGCTCGACAAGATCCACCGCTATGCACAGGGCATCCCCCTGGGCCCGGCCGAAGCCCACCCCGAAACGGCGCAGATGATGATCATGAACCCGTTGTCGGGCGGTGGCCTGCGCGGCCTGTTCTCGACCCACCCCGCCACCGAAGAGCGCATCGCGCGCCTGATGGCGATGGCCCGAGGGGGCTGAATTCAGAACAGATCGCGCGTGTGGATGACCCGCTGGGTCTCGGGTGCGAAGACGCCGAAGGTGGCCCGGGCAGAAGGGTCGCGGTCGTAAGTGGCAGCGCAACTGCCGTTGAGCGAACGCAGCCAGGGGCGCTGCGCCCCCACGCTGGCGGGGTGAGCGCTCAAGCAGGACTGGTCGGTGGTCGTGGTGCCCAGGTTCACGCTCAGGTCCAGCGAGCCGGTGCCGCTGCTGGTCGGAGCCGACAACACGAAGCCACCTTGGCCGTTGACCAAGGTGACACCAGCCGAAACGGTGCTCGTCCAGGCGCTGGTGAGCACACCCTTGCTGTCCAGGTAACGAGCACGCACCACCGACGCCGCAGGCAGCGAAGTGCAGCCGTCGGCGTCGTTGACCACCCAGGCCTTGCCTGACCAGTACTGGGTCGTCACGGGCACCCGCAAGGGGTCTCGCCCCGACCCGAAGGCGTTGGAGACCTGGAGCCGACCGCTGCGCACATTGGGGCCCTGCTCGGTCTTGTTCTCGGAGGTGACGCCGTCGCTGTCAACTGCGCGCAGCACCACCGAGGCCGGTGCCGTGAGCTTGTTGGTGTAGGTGAAGCTCTGGGTGTTGAAAGTGGCCTCCCCCGCCGCAAAGGCCGAAGGTGCCAGGCTGGTGACCGCCAAGGCGCCCAGGCCGCCGTTGGCGACCGCGCTCAAGGTGGTGGTTTTGGCAAAGCTGGGCGACATGCTGCCGGTGCCGTCGTGGTTGCGGGTGACATCACCCGCGAGGTTGCGCGCCGTCACCGTCATGCTGAAAGGCTCGCCGCTGTAGGTGAAGGCCGCGCCGGTGGTGCAGGCCTGCGTGGCGGTCACCGTGAAGTGAGAGGCAATGAAGGGGCCGACGTTGCCCACCGCACCACTGCCCGTGGTGCCGCTGACACCGATGCCCGAACCCAGGTGGTCGCTCCAGCTGACCGACAGGTCGCCGTTACCCACCTCGCTCCAGCTCAAGGCATGGGCCTGTGCCGCGCCACCACTGAAGCCGCCCAGGCTGCCCGAAAAAGTGCCCGATTGGCTGCCGCCACCGGTGGGCTGGCGCTTGGTGAACACCAGGGTGGGCGCGGCAGGCACGGTCTCGCGCCCGAAGTTGGGCGTGGCCACGTTGGCGCGGTTCAGGGCCGTCACGGTGGCGGAGAAACTCGCGCCCGCCTTGATGGGCCCCGCCGTCACGTTGCTGAAAGCGAAGCCGGCTGGCGCGGCAACGAAGGTGTCCGATCCGGTCATGCTCAGGCCCGCATCGCTGCCCGAGCTCGACGAGTAGGACGCGCTCAGGTTCACCTGGCCCGCGTCGGCGTAGTCAAAGCTGGTGGTGGCCGCGCCACTGGCGTTGAACGTCAGCGAGACGCTGCGGCTCGTGCCATCGCAAGCTGCGGCGGCGTTGTTGCCCGCGTTGAGCGCGGTGCCCGCCACCCTCACCGGCACGAAGCCCGTGCTGGGGTTGCCGTGCGAGCAGCTGAACTGGATGGCCTTGCTGACGCTGGCAAATGCCGGGGTGCACATCAGGCTGTTGTCCGCCTTGCGCACCGCGCTGACGGTGACCGACTGGGTGTCGCCGGCAACGTGGTGCGGCACGTCGAAGAGCAAGCCCGTGTCGGCTGAGGTGAACACGCAACTGCCGCCCGCTGCGGCAGCCGTGCCCAAGCCACAGTAAGGCGCACTGCCCGCAGAGGGCGCGCTGGACAGGCCGCTCAGGCCCAGCGTGACCGATCCCGGCGTGGTGACCTGCACCGACACCGTGGCGGTGCTGCTGCCCGAGGCGATGGCAAAGGTTTTGGTGCCCGTGACCGTGGGCGTGCCGGTGAAGCTCACCGTGCCATTGAGCCCGCCGGTGTAGGGTGTCGAGCAGGCCGCGTTGGCGCAGGCCTTGATGGTCACGTCTTCGGCCTTGCAGGTCACGCCCGATGCGCTGTTCATCGTCACCTCGACGTGGTGCAAGGTGGCGGCGGTGCAGGTGGTGGATTCGGCGTAAAGCGCCGAGACCTCGGAGGCGGTCAGTTCCGCGTCGTAGATGCGGACCTGGTCGATCGTGCCATACGCTGAATTGAGCTCCACCGACGAGGCGCTGCGGTTGTCACCGAAGACGAGCCGGCCGATGGCGTTGTTGATGGCGGTGGATGAGTAGGTTTGCGAGTCCTGCAAGTTGCCATCGACGTAGAGCTTCATGGGACCGCCACCCGACTTGAACTGCCACGTCACCACGATGTGCGCCCAAGCGCCGTCGGTGACGGTGTTGAGCTTGTCGACATCGCGCACGGTGCCGCCGCTGTCGGTGATGTGGGCATTGAGGTCCACACCGCTGCCCGAGTCATCGCGGTAGAGGTAGAACTTGCCCGAGGCCGACTCGGTGGCGTCGAACAGCATGCGGTGCTCGGTGCCGGTGGCGATCGACTTGTACCAAAACGAGATGGTGCCGATGCTGCCGATGGTGTTGACGTCGATGCCCGTGTCGAAAGCCTGCACGGTGGCGGACGTGTTCCGCGGCACCTCCATGCCACGGCAAACACGGCCGCTGGCCGTGGAGGCCACGCCACCGAGCATCGTGCCGTGTCGCTTGCTGCCCGAGGTGTCTTTGACCTCGCCGTGCGTGCCGTTGTAGCTGGTCTCTTCAAACAGGTACTCGGCCACCAGGCCGCTAGACGGCCAAGCGCAGGCTGCGGGCTTGGGTGACCCCACCACGCAGGTGTTGCCGCAGGTGCTGCCGACGCCGCAGCAGGCGCCCCCCCACCGCCGTGGCCGAGGGGACCGTGATGGAGCCCGATCCCTGGGAGCGAACGCACTTGCCTGCGGTGCTGCCCGAGCCCATGTAGACCGTGCTTTGCGCCGTGATGTTGCCACCCACGCTGCTGTTGGTGGTCATGCTGACGTAGGACGCGGCCTTGATGGAGCCCCCGACGGTGGCGCTGCCATGGATGTCGACGTAAGTGCCGAGCGCCGCCAACGAGCCGCCAACCGAAGTGGCCGCACCGGTGTCGATGTAGGACGTCGCGGAAGTGATGTTGCCTCCGACACTGCTGTAGCCACCCGTGTCGACGTAGGTCTGTGCGTAGATGCTTCCGCCCACGGTGGCGTGGCCGCCCAGGCTCACATAGGTCGTCGTGGAGGTGATCGAGCCGCCAAAGTTGTTGTGGCCAGCAGCAGAGACCAGGTAGCCCACGAGGTCGCCATTGACGCCGTTGTAGGCATTGAGGGTGACCGTGCCGCCCGATGAGACGCTGCCCACCGTCGTGTACGTGGTGGAGGTGCCGGTGAGCAAGGTGATGGCGCCCGTGGTGGTGCTCAAGGCGCCGGTGACCGTGGTGCCTGCGCCCAGCGTGACCGCACCGGTGGTGGTGGCCAGGTGGCCACCGTAGCTGACCGCCCCGCTGCTGGAGACGCTGCCCGCGTTGACGTTGGCCTTGACCACCGCCCCGGCCGAAGCCGACAGCATGCCGCTGACGTTGAGCGTGAGGTTGGCGGCCGAGCCTGCGGCGTTGATGCTGGCGCTGCCCACGTTCAGCGAGGTGAACGAGATGGTGGTGGGCGAGACCACCGCGTTGAGCGTGTCCCCTGCGGACAGCGTGACCGCGCCGCAGGTGTACGCGCCAGCGCTGCCGCTGCACCCAGCGGGCAGGTTGTCCGGGAACAGGTAGGCGGCCGCCTGGGTCGCCAGGGGCCAACACAGCCAGAGCATCGCCCCGACTCGCTTTTGCCAGGCCCACGCACCCGGGCGGCGGGTGCGCGAACCCCAGGAAACTCCAGCCATTCAGCCGCCCTCTCGTCGCACTGGGTGACCTCAACAACTTGGTCACGTCAAACCCAGGATATACCGGCGCGCGTTTCACGAAATGCGTATTTACCGAGGCGCACCGGACCTTTTCCACACAATCACCCCCCATCAGGCCGATGGCGGCGTTGACGATCCGTGACGCAGTCCACGCGGCGGGCCTGTTCTGCCTGGCACAAGGGTCAGCCCCCCCGATGCGGGGCATCAAGCGCGCCACGGCAGCAGCCGATAGCCCGACATGCGCCGCTTGGCGAATGCCCCTGCGTGCGCCCAACAAGGAACCGGATGCTGTCTGATGTCCAAGAAACCCGCCGAGACTCCACGCGCCTGAAACAGGCTTCGTGGCTGGTCTTGCTGGCGGGGGTGTTGCTGAGCCTTTGGAGCTGGATGAACGCCGGACAGCGCATCCAGACGGAAGCCGACCTCGCGTTCGAGGGGCGCACCCGCGCCTACACCCATCACCTGATGCAGGTGGTGGATCACCACATGGACGTGCTGATCAGCTTTCAAGCCATGTTCCGCGTCAACGGTCAGGTGGACCTGGCCACCTTCGAGGCGCACCACCACGCCCTGCAGGTGGCCCAGGAGTATCCGGCCTTGCTGGCGGTTCAATACGCTCCGCTCGTCACGCTGGCCGAGCGCGATGCCTTCTTGCGCCGGATGCGCCAGCGCCACCCCGACTACCGCGTCGCGCCGGAAGGCGAGCGCGCCTACTACGTGCCGGTGACCTACAACCTGCCCATGGCCGGCAACCAGGCGGCCTTTGGCTACGACATGGCTTTCGAGCCGGTGCGTCGCCGGGTCATGGAAGACGCCCGCGACAGCGGCCGCCCGCAGGTGTCCCCACCGATCCGGCTGATCCAGGGGGGCAAAGAGCCCCTGGCCATGCTGGTTCGCTTGCCCCTGTACCGCCACGGTGCCCCGGTGGGCTCCGAGTCCGAGCGGCGCGCGGCGTTCAACGGCGTGGTCAGTGGTGTGATCCGCATCTCCGACCTGGTGGCCCAGGCTGGCCAGGACTGGTCCGACCTGCACCTGCGCATCGACGACACCCTGGCCACCGAGCACTCCGAACTGTTCGACAGCGCGCGAGCCGAAGCAGCGCCGGCCTTCAAGCCAGCACAGGGCGCCGAGCGAAGCGATCAGCGCAGCGCCAGCCTGACCGTGGGCAGCCGGCACTGGACGCTGACGTACACCCGCGAGCCCGTGGCGGCATTGAGCCAGCCCTTTCCGCTGGCCCTGCTGATCGGTGGGCTGCTGGGCAGCGGCGCGCTGTTTGCATTGCTGCAGGCCGCCGCCACCCGGCACGCTCGCGCAGCCGCCATGGCCGATCACCTGAGCCAGTCCGCACGCGGCAGCGAAGCCCGCTTGCGCTCGGTGGTGGACCACACCATCGACGGCATCCTCACCGTCAGCCCGACGGGCAACATCCTCAGCGTCAACCAGGCGGTCTGCCGCATCTTCGGGCACTCCGAATCGGCCATGCTCGGACAGCACCTGGGGCTGCTGCTGCCTGGCGCCAACGAGGCTCAGTGGCGTCATGGCGTCGAGTCCTTCCTGCAAAGCCAGCCGGTGGGCATGGCCGGCCTGGGGCGGCGCACCGAGGGGCAGCGCGCCAACGGCCAGTCCTTCCCGCTGGACCTGGCCATCAGCTGCATGGAGCACGACGGGGCCAAGCAATACATCGGCATCGTGCGCGACCTCAGTGCGCAGCAAGCGGCGGAACGCGCCATCGTCGAGGCCCACAAACAGCTCAACGAAGTCGATGAAATGCGGCGCGTGATCGTGCACAACGCGCCTTACGCGATCTTCGTGTTGAACCTGCAGGGCGTGATCCAGACCGTCAACCCGGCGGGCGAGCGCCTGCTCGGCTTCAAGGCCAACGAACTGGTGGGCCGCTGCTCGGCCCAGCACTTCTTCGACGAAGAGCAACTGCGCGAGCGCGCCACGCTGCTGTCGATGCGGCTGGGCGAGCAGATCACGCCCACCGAGGTGCTGCGCCACCTGGCGCGGGCGACGTCAAGCGTGCCCACCGAGTGGGTGCTGCACCGCAAGGACGGCTCACCGCTGGTGGCAGAGCTGCTGGTCACCGAGATCAGCAACGAGTTCAGCTCGCTGACCGGCTACGTGGCCATGGCCTACGACGTGACCTCGCGCCGCGAGGCCGAGGACCAGGTGCAGCACATGGCCATGCACGACGCGCTGACGGCCCTGCCCAACCGCAACATGCTGCAAGAGCAGCTGCGCATGAGCCTGGTGTCGGCCGAACGCGAGCAGCGCACCATGGGCATGATGTTCCTGGACCTGGACCGCTTCAAGAAGATCAACGACACGCTGGGCCACCACATCGGCGACAGCGTGATCATCGAGGTGGGCCGGCGCCTGCGCGAAGCCATGCGCACCTCCGACATCGTGGCCCGCCTGGGTGGCGACGAATTCGTGATCCTGCTGACCAGCCTGGCCGAAGCCGCCGATGGCGAGCGCGTGGCGGCCAAGTTGCTGGAACTGTTTGTCGAGCCCATCCGCATCGGCCCGCACGAGCTGCGTGTGACGCCCAGCATCGGCCTGGCGCTGTACCCCGCGCATGGCACCGATGCCATCACGCTGATGCGCCACGCCGACCTGGCCATGTACCAGGCCAAGAACAAGGGGCGCAACCGCGTGCAGGTCTACAGCGACCAGATGGACGCACCCAGCGTCGACACCCTGGTGCTGGAAAACGACCTGTACCACGCGCTGGAGCGCCAGGAACTGCGCCTGCACTTCCAGCCCCAGTTCGACTGCCGCAGCGGTCACATCACGGGCGCCGAAGCCTTGCTGCGCTGGGAGCACAACGGCCGCCTGGTGCCGCCGTCGGAGTTCATCCCGCTGGCCGAGGAGACAGGCCTGATCGTGCCCATGGGCGAATGGGTGCTGCGCCAGGCCTGCGAAACCGCCCAGCGTTGGCGCGAGTTCAGCGGCTGGCCGCTGCGCATCGCGGTGAACCTGTCGGCCCTGCAGCTCGACCGGCCCGATTTGATCGAGACCGTCTCACGCGCGCTGCGCGACACCGGTCTGCCGCCGACCGCGCTGGAGCTGGAGATCACCGAGAGCATCGTGGTGCGCGAGTCGCTGCGCGCGGCCGACGTGCTGGCGCAGTTGCGCGCGCTGGGCGTGGGCATCGCCATCGACGACTTCGGCGTGGGCTACTCGTCCTTCGCCTACCTGCGCGAGCTGCCGGTGGACCGCTTCAAGCTCGACCGCAGCTTCCTGAGCTCGGTGCCGCAAAGCCAGGGCGACAGCCGGCTGGTGGCCGCGCTCATCGCCATGGGTCACCGCCTGGAGGTGGGCATCGTGGCCGAAGGGGTGGAGACGGAAGCGCAAGCGCAGTTCCTGCGCGACCACGGCTGCGACGAGGTGCAGGGCTACCACCTGGGTCGGCCCATGCCGGCAGCGGCCTTCGCCGACATGCTCGAAGCCCACGCCCGGGCCATGCGCCCCGTCGAGCAGATCAGTCAGCCACCGGCCCCGCTCGCCTCGCCCATCACGCCCAGCTGAGCCCGCTCACTGATCGGAAGCCTGGACCTGCCGGCGGCGTTCGATGTAGCCCACCGAGCCAACGCGCGTGGCGTCCGGGCAGCTTGCCGCCGCGTTGCAGGCCACGGCATCGATGCGGTAGACCTTGATGGTGCGGTCGGAGAAGACCGGTGGGTCGCCCGCGCCAGTCTGCCCCTCGACATAGCTGTCGTGGTTGCAGGTGACGGTGACGATCATGCCCAGGTCGGCTTTCATGGCGGTCAACGTCTGCGTGGCACCGTTGCAGCTGGTCCAGCTGCCTCGCAGGGCCTGGTACAGGCCCCATTCGGCACCCGAGTTGGCCGCACGCTGCGCCCTGGCGCCTTCCATGTCTTGGGCAGAGCTGATCTGCTGGGTCCAGCCCAGGCGAGCAATGGCCGCGCCCAGCACGCTGAGCACGACGAGCACGAACATGGCGGCCACCACGCCCACGCCTCGCTGAGGCCTGGCCCGATGGCGCAAGTGCAGGGAGCGCATGCTTGACTTCCTCATGGCACGTTGAGCACGTGTGCGCCGTGCGAGAGCGTGGCCGTCTCGCCGTTGCGGGTGATGCCCAGCTCCAGGTAGACGAAGCCGCTTTGCTGCGTGGCGCCCTTGTTGGGGTCGTACACGAAGCGGCAGCTGCTGACGTTGCGCGCCAGCACCTTGCCGCTGCCGCTGGGACAGGCGGTCGGGTAGGTGCTGCTGAAATCGCGCTTGAGGCGCCACAGCACGCCAGTGCCCGTGCGCCCATCGGCGCTCAGGCCGGCGCCTTCGCAGATGTAGAACACCGCTTGTTCGTTCTGGCTGACCACCTGGAAGCGCCCGCCGTCGTAACCCGGGGACACCTGCAGCGAGGCGATGCTCAGCCTGAGCTTGCCCTGGGTGGCCGAAGGCGTGGTCACCGCGCTGATCGCCGAGCGGTTGCTGCCTGCGTAGACATCGTTGCCGTTCTGGTTGTTGATGACGACGAAGTCACCCACGGCAGGCTGCCGCGACAGCGTCGACAGCACGTCAAACCCGGTGGTGGCCTGCGAGGTGTTGACCCACCAGGCGTCGTTGGCCGTGTTCGGCCCCATGCGGTAGCGCCCGCCCGCCACCGAAGGCACCAGCTCGAAACACGCTTCGCTGGGTGTGCGCAGGGAGTTGGGCACGGCCACGCGGATGTCGCGCACCATGCGGCGCAAGGCGGTGTCGCTCATGTCGCCCTGAGTGACGCGGTTGCGGGTGTCGGCGTAGGCGTCGATGGCGGGGCGCACGAACACCGCCACCGTGCCGCCGATGATGGTCATCAGCACCAGCACGACGATCAGCTCGATCAGGGTGAAACCGGCGGCCCGGCGGTGGGCGTTCATGGCGTGGGTGGGGCGAACTCGGTCCGCCAGGTGACCAGGGTGACCTCGTCGTTGCCGCGCGCCACCTTGACCTGGATGCGCTTGGCCGGCACGCCTTCGAGCGTGACATCGGTGACGGTGACGTCGAGCGTGTAGGCAGCCAGGGCCGCGATCGCAACGCCCTCGACGTTGCAGACCTTTCGGTTGACGGGGTAGAGGTGGTAGTCGGACACGTCGTCGAAGGTGCTGCGACCACAAGCGGCGTCCGACTCCTTGGTCGGGCCGCTGTAGCGCCGCAGCGCGATCTCTTCGAGCATCTCTTCGGCCACGGCCATGAGCTGCTTGCGCACCACCGGGTCGGCGCTGTTGCGCACGTTGACGTTGAACACCGACAGCACGCCTGCCATGCCCACGCTGATGACCACGATGGCGACGATGGTCTCCAGCAAGGTGAAGCCACGCGCCACGGGGAGGGAGCGGCGCTCACTCGACATGGCCGGTCTCCCCGAGGATGCTGATGGGCGCAGCGGCCGTGGGCGTGATGGTCCAGTCCACCGCGTTGGCGCCGGCGCCATCGGTGGTGACCCGGCCGTCGGGCTGGAAGTACAGGACGACGGCAGGCGAGCTCCCGGCGCTGACCACCGTCGTGGCCTGGCTGTTGCTGGCCGTCGCGAACTCGGTGCCACCACTTGGGCCTGGCAGGTCGGTGTCGCAACTGGTGGCTGGGTTGACGCTGGCGATGCGCAAGGTCACCGATGTGTTGTTGACCGTGGCGCAGACCAGGCGGCGGTGGCCGACGGCAAACTTCTGGGCCATGCGCATGGAGCCGGCCAGCGCGTCGCGCCAGGCGTCATCGCGCACACCCATGAAGCTGATGAGCTTGGGCACGGCAAAGGCCGCGAGCACCCCGCCGATGACGAGCACCATGATCAGCTCGTTCATCGTGAAGCCACGTTGGCTGACGCCACGGGCAGCAGGGGTGTCTCTGAGACAGGGCATCGGAGCAGGCGGACAGGCAGGCGAACAGGCAGGTGACAAGGCGGGCGGCCCGACTGGCGGACGGCCCTTTGTGCTGATTCTGCCCAGCCCCCTTGGGCGGTATCGCTGTTTCAAAGGGGCGTTTGCCGGCCAGATTTCACGCTGTGAAGGCTGGCCTTTGGCGGCTCAGTACATGTCCTGCGAGTGCATCACCCTCGAGGTCTCCGGCGCGAACACGCCGATGGAGGCCCGTGCGGAGGGGTCGAATGGCCCGGCACCCGAGCACGCGCCATGGGGGCCGCGCAACCAGGTTCGCTGGGCCTTGCCACCACTGGGGTGCGCGCTCAGGCAGGACGCGTCGGTGGTGGTGTCGCCCAGGTTGACGGCCAGGTCGATGCTGCCGGTGGCGCCGCCAGTGGGCGCCGACAGGGTGATGTTGCCCTGGCCGGAGCTGGCGGTGAAGCCAGTGGCGCTCACGTTGCCCCAGGCGGACGTCGAGGCGCCTTTGCTGTCGAGGTAACGCGCCAGGATCACGGCGTCGTTGGGGACCACGCTGCAGCTGTCGTCGCCATTGAGCACCCAGGCCTTGCCACTCCAGTACTGCAGCTGTGCGGGCACCTTCAAGGCGGTGCGGCCCGAGCCGAAGGCGTTGGACAGGAAGAGCCGACCGCTGCGCACCTGCGCCACGCCGCTGCTGCCGGCCGTCGAGTTCACGGTGCCAGGCGAGTTCTCTGCCGCGCTCAGGGTGATGCTGGCCGGGGCCGTGGCCTTGGTGGTGAAGGCGTAGGTGGGGGTCACCGTGGCCACGCCCTTGGCGAAGTCGGACGCGGCGATGGCCGTGCCTGTGAGGCTGCCTGCCGATCCGGTCGACGACGCACCCGACAGCGTGGCCGCCTTGGCGAAGTACGCAGACATGCTGCTGCGCCCGTCGTGGTTGACAGTGGTGCCACCATCGGCGTTGCGCGCCGTCACCTTGGTCGTGAAAGGCTGACCGCTGTAAGTGAAGGCCGACTTGCCCGAAGCCGCGCAGCCCTGGGTCACCTCCACATCGAAGTGATGCGGCACGAAAGGCCCGACCGACGAGACGCTGCCACCGACCGCGATGCCCGCGTTGTTGTAGACCGAGCCCGCGTTGAGCGCCGCAGCCAGATTCAAGGTGCCGACCTCGACCCAGCGCAAGCTGCCCGTGGCCACGCCGGAGGCCATGTTGTTCATCGCGATGACCGGGTCGACCACGTTGGCATCGGTGCCCGTGGGCGATTGCCCGGTCTTGCTCACCGTGATGCGAGCCGGGTTGCTGGCCTCGTTGCCGAAGGCGGTCATCACCTGGTCGTTCTGGTTCAGGGCGGTGACGGTCAGGGTGGCTGGCGAGCTCACGCCAGCGTTGCCGGCCACGTAGGGCCCGCTCGCCACCATTGACAAGGTCTTGGGCACGGTGATGAAGCTGTCGCTGCCGCTCATGCTCAGACCGGCTTCGGCGCCCGCACCGCTGTAGCTGGCGGTGATGTTGGTTTCACCCGCTTCGGCGTAGCTCAGGTTGATCGAGGCCTGGCCATTGCTGTCGAACTTCAACGTGTGCGAGAGGGCCGAGCCGTTGCAGCTGCCCATGGCCGCGCCAGTGCCATTGCCCTGCAGGGCAACGGAGCCCGTCAGGCCGCTGTGGCTGGCCGATGTGCAGGTGAAGGCCACGCTCTTTTCGGTGGTCGCGAAAGCGGCGGCGCAGCGCGCACCGTTTTCAACCGATCGCAGGGCGTTGACCACCACGGTCTGGGCGGTGCCGCCCACGTGGTGCGGCACGTCGAACTTGAACTTGCTCTGATCGGCGGTGTAGGTGCAGCTTTTGCCTGCCGCAGGGCTCTCACCCATGCCGCAGCGCAAGGCATTCTGAGCCGTTGGCGAGGCGCCCGAGAGGCTGGCAACCACGCCACCTGGCGTGGTGGTGCGCACCGTCACGGTGGCGATGCCCGATGCGTTGGTGGTGAAGCCCGCGCTGTTGACCGGGGTGGCGCCCGAGAGCACCAAAGTGCCTGTGGCGCCCGTGGTCAGCACCGTCGAGCAGGTGTCGTTGGAGCAGGCCTTGATGGTGTAGGTCACCGTCTCGCAGGTCAGGCCGCTGGCATCCGGCGTCGTGACCCGGTAGTGGTGCACGGGCGGTGTGACCGTGATCGCGCACGTGCCGCCGCTGGTGGGCGTGGCGCCCATGCCGCAAAACACCTTGGGCGTGTTGCTGGGGGTGGGCGTGTGGGCCGACATGGCCACCGTGCCGGTGCCCGAGCCCGTGTACTGCATGGTCACCGTGGTGCTGTTGGTGGGGCCAGCGGGGATGGAAAAGCCCATGCTCGTGGTCGAAGGCGAGGCGCCGGAGAAGGTCAGCGTGCCGGTCACGCCCGTGGTGTAGGGCAGGCTGCAATCGGCGTTGCCGCAGGCGGTGACGGTGTAGGCCACGTCTTCGTTGGCGGCCTTGGCGTTCGAGTTGGCACTCACGCGCAGGTGGTGGGGCACCACGGCCGCGTCCACGTAGGTCAGGTAGTCGATGTTCATCGACTGCGAGGTGTCTGCAGACAAAAAGCCGCAGAAGTTGCACTCGTAGGTGACGAACTGCATCGACTTGATCTTCTTGCCATCACTGGGCTGGTACATCACGTACAGCGGGTACTGGGTGACGATGTCGCCAATCACCCAGCCCAGCAGGAAGTTGTAGACATCGGCCAGCCAATTCTGCGAGACGTAGGCGCCCACGCACTGCGGGTTCCAGCTCTCGCGACAGTTCTTCAGCGTGACCACGCTGTTGTCTTCCAGCGTGAGGTTGATGAACTGGGTGTTCTCAGCCGAAAACTGTGCCGTCCACAAGAAGCCCACGTAGGGCGTCGGGTTGGCGAAGTTGACCGTCTGCTGGGCCGAGGCACTGCCCAGTGCATTGAGGCCCGAGGTCAAGCCCATCGAGTTGCCGCTGAAACCCAGCAGACCGGTCACGGTGGAGGTCAGGCTCGTTGCGCCCGATGCGTAGCCCAGCAAGCACAAACCCAGGAACTTGGGACAGGAGTAAGCGCTGGAACTGCTAGACAGCCTGGCGCCTTCGCCAGACAAGGTGGTGCTGCCGAAATCAACGGTGCGCTGGTTGGCCGCGCTCACCGGAGGCAGCGTGTTCCAGCTGGTGTAAACGGACAGGCCGGCCACCGCCGGGAAAGCGCAAGCCAGCAGCGAGGCGGCAAGCCAGGCACGGCAGGAGCGAAACCGGGGGAAGTGGGGCATGGGTGACTCCGACTGCGACATCGTGGAAGCGGTTTGTCACATTTTCGGCCCGTGCATTTTCGGACTTGAGCCTGTCAGCGCATGCCACCGCCCAAGGGGTGCACAAAGTCACGCACAAGGCGCTCAATTGCCGGCGGCGATGCCCGTGAAGTGCGCCACAGCGCTCACCCCGGACCTCGACACCGTCAGCTCGCAAGAGGCGGTCGAGCCGTTGGTGCCGAGGTTCGTGGCGGTGATGGTGAAGGTCGTGCCCGCCTGAGTGAACGGGTTGGCCGTGACGCCTTGCAGCAGGGCGGCGCCATCGGTGCAGTCGCTCACTTGCCTGCACTTGTCGGCATTGGCCCCCGTGATGTTGTGGGACGTGGCCGAGCAGCCAGCGTAGTTCACCGACATCGCGCTGGTGAGGCTGCCGGCCATGCCGTTGGCCGAGCTGCTCAACGCGTCCGAGCGCAGGTCGATGAACTTGGGCAAGGCGGTGGCCGCCAGGATGCCCAGGATCACGATCACCACGATCAGCTCGATCATGGTGAAGCCTCGCTCAAGGGTGCGCATCGCTCGGCTCCGGTCAAACTGCAACAGGACGGCGCGCTGCCTCACCCAGTGCTGCACCCATCAGTTGGCAGCGCCGATCGCCATGAAGTTCGTGCTGATCGTGGAGCCGCCCGAGGTGGTGCTCACCTGGCACGTGTACGAAGTGCCATTCGTGGTCGTTGCAGCGCTGGTGATGCTGTAGGTGCTGTTGGCCAAGGTGAAGGAGCCCGTCGTGTTGCCGGTGATGCCTTGGAGCAAATTGGCGCCATTGATGCAATCGGCGATCTTCAGGCACTTGCCAGCGACTTCAGTCTGGTTCGACGCGGCACAGGCAGCGTAGTTGATGGACATGGCGCTGCTCAGGTTGCCCGCCACGCCTTCGAGCGCCGACTTGGACGCATCGGAGCGCAGGTCGATGAACTTGGGCAGGGCCGTGGCGGCCAGGATGCCCAGGATCACGATGACGACGATCAGCTCGATCATCGTGAAGCCGGCCTGGGCGCGGCGAGAAATGGAACGGATCGACGATTTCATGATGACCTCTTTCTGCGAAGGACGCCGGATGCCCTGCTGACCGGCGGTAAAAGTTGCACGTTCACGTGCTGTTTCGGCAGTTGTCCTCAATGCTTGAGGGTGACCTGCCCCAAATTCCACATCGGAAGAAAAACACCCAGGGCCAGCACGAGCACCAGCCCCCCCATGAACACGACCAGGATCGGCTCGATCTGCTGAGACAGCGTCTTGAGCGCGTACTGCACGTCGTTGTTGTACATCTCGCCCACTTCGTCGAGCAGGTCATCGAGCATGCCGGTCTCCTCACCGATGGCGATCATCTGCACCGCCATGGGCGTGAACACGCCCGTGCTGGCCGCAGAAGACGCCAAAGACTCGCCGCGCATGACGCGGTCTTTCATTGATTCGATGGCCGCGGCCAGGTGGGCGTTGTCGGCCGTCTGGGCCACGCCCAGCAGCGCGCGCTCCATGGGCACGCCGCTGCGCAGCGACAGCGAGAAGGCGCGCGCAAAGCGCGACAGCGCCGCCTTGGTCACGATGGGGCCCACCAGCGGGAAGTTCAGCACCATGCGGTCCCAGATGGGCCGCCCTTGCGGGCTCTTCTTCCAGTGGCGCCACAACAGGAACAAGCCGATTGCCACACCGACCAGGGTGCCGCCGTTGTCCAGCGTGAAGTTGGAGGTGCCCACCAACAGCTTGGTGAGGATGGGCAGCTCGGCCCCCATGCTCTTGAACACGCCGGCAAAAGACGGGATCACCATCACGTTGATGACGCCGATGGCGCCGGCCATGGCCATGATCACGAAACTCGGGTAACGCATGGCCGACTTGACCTGCTGGCGCATGGCGGCCTCGAACTGCAGGTGATCGGCCAGGCGCTTGAACACCTCTTCGAGCTGGCCCGAGGCCTCGCCCACGCGCACCATCGACACATAGAAGTTGTCGAACACCTTGGGGTGCTGGGCCATGGCGCCGGACAGGTCCACGCCCGCCTCCAGGCTGCGGCGCAAATCGCCCACCACGGTCTTGAACGTGGGGTTGATGGCCGTTTCCTGCAGGCCATTGAGCGCACGCAGCAGCGGCACACCCGCCTTGATCAGCGTGAACAGCTGCTTGCTGAAGAGCATCACATCCTGCGGCTGCACCTTGGGCGCCATCCAGGCGGGCTGGGCCACAGGGGCCGACACGCCCTTGGCCGCCGTCGGCGCATCGGCCTTGATGGTCAGGGGGACCCAGCCCTTCATGCGCAGCTCGTCGGCGACGGCAGCGGCCGAGGCGGCCTCCTGCACGCCTTGCACAGGGCCGTGGGGTCCGCGAGCGGTGTAGTGGAAGCGGCTCATGCGGTCCTCAGGCGTCGATTTCTGCGCTCACGCGCATGGCCTCGTCCACCGTGGTCAGGCCTTCCATGACCAGGCGCACGGCGTCGCGCCGCAAGGTCTGTCCGGCCATCTGCTCGCGCGCTTTCTGCGTGAACAGGCCCGCTTGCGGGGCGGTGATGGCGTCGATCAGCGGCAGCGTCATCTCCAGGAACTCGTAGACGCCGGTGCGCCCCCTGAAGCCGGTCTGGCTGCATTCCGGGCAGCCCTTGCCTTTGCGCAGGCGGCTGAGGTCGGCATCGGGGCCAGCCAGGCGGTGCAGCATCGCCACCTCCTGGTCGGTGGGCGTGTGGGGCGCAGAGCAGTTGGCGCAGATGGTGCGCACCAGGCGCTGGGCCACCACCATCTGCAGCGACATGGCCACCATCCAGGCGGGCACGCCCATGTCCATGAGCCGCGCGGGCGTGGAGATCGAGTCGTTGGTGTGCAGGGTCGAGAGCACCAAGTGCCCTGTCATGGCCGCGCGCATGCCGATCTCGGCGGTCTCGCGGTCGCGCATTTCGCCCACGAGGATGACGTCCGGGTCTTGCCGCAGGGCCGAGCGCAGCACCTTCTCGAAGGTCAGCTCGATCTTCTCCATCACCTGCACCTGGTTCAGGCCTGGCAGGCGGTACTCGACCGGGTCTTCGACGGTGATGATCTTGCGCTCGGTGCTGTTGAGCGCATTCAGCGCGCCATACAGCGTCGTCGTCTTGCCCGAGCCGGTGGGGCCGGTCACCAGGATCAGGCCGCTGGGCTTGTCGATGGCGCGGTAGAAGGCGTCGCGCATGGCGGGGGGCAGCTTCAGGCGGTCGAGGTCGAGCATGCCCGCGCTCTGGCTGAGCAAACGCATCACCACCGACTCGCCGTGCTGCGAAGGCAGGGTCGAGATCCGCACGTCGACGTTGCCGTCTTTGAGGCGCACAGCGAAGCGGCCGTCTTGCAGCAGGCGCTTTTCCGAGATGTCCAGGCCCGACATGAGCTTCAGGCGCAAGGCCACGGCCGACGCGATCTTGGCGTCGGCCTCGGTCTGCACGTGCAGCACACCGTCGATGCGAAAGCGGATGCGCAGCTGCTTTTCCTGCGGCTCGATGTGGATGTCGGAGGCGCGCAGGCGCAGCGCCTGCTCGAATACCGAGTACAGCAGGCGCACCACCGGGGCGTCCTCGTTGCTGGTGGTGTCCATGCCCAGCAGGTCACCCAGGTCGGTCTCCAGGCTGGCCAGCTCGGTGGTCAGCTCGCGGGCCAGGCCCTCGATCTCCTGCTTGGAGTGGTAGACGCGATCGAGTGCGGCTTGCAAGTGGCTGTCGGTCACCACGGCCATGTCGACGTTGCGCTTGAGCAGACGCGCGATCTCGTCGTAGGCATAGATGTCGGTCGGGTCGGCCATGCCCACCATCAGGCCCGAAGGGGTGTCTTCCAGCACGATGGCGTGCAGGCGGCGTGCGTGGGCCTCGGGCAGCGTTTGAGCCAGCTCCGGACGGATCGGGAAATGCACCAGGTCGATGTAGGGGGCACGCAGCTGACGCGCCACCGCCTTGGCGATCTGTGCTTCGGTGATCCAGCCGTGGTCGATGAGCACCTGGCCCAGTTTGCGGCCGCTGCTGCGTTGCTCGGCCAGCGCCTGCTCGAGCTGTTCGGTGGAGATCAGGGCGTCCTGCACCAGCAGGTCACCGAGTCGAAAGCGCTGTGGGCGGGACATGGTGCTCTCTCCGAGGGGCGGTCAGTTCTGCTGCGCTTCGTTGAAGCGAGCCAGGGCCGAGTCCGCCGAAGGCCAGCCTTGGCCGTCTTCGCTGATCACGGTGGGTTTGATCAGGATGACCAGCTCGTGCTTGGTCTCGCTGTTGGACTGATAGCGGAACAGGCCGCCCACACCGGGGATGCCGCTCAAGCCGGGCACACCGCTGCGGTCGTTGATCGAGTTCTGCTGCATCAGGCCGCCGATGGCGACGATCTGGCCGTCGCGCACCCGCACGATGCTGTCGGTCTCGTTGATGGAGCTGGCGGCCAGGGGCAGGCGGTAAGAGCCCATCTCACCCAGGTCGATGACCTTCTCCTTCTCGGCCACCGAGCTGATGGCCGGGTGCACGTGCAGCATCACCGTGCCGGTGTCGTCGATCTGCGGCGTCACGTCCAGCGAAATGCCGCTGAAGAAGGGCTGCAGCGACAAGGTTGGCGAGCTGGTGGTGGTGCTGCCGGTGCTGGTCTGCGTGGTCGACACGCCGGTGACGAACAGCTCGTCGCTGCCCACCTTGAGCACGGCCTTCTGGTTGTTGAGCGTGGCGATGCGCGGGCTGGACAGCACCTTCACGTCACCCTGCGTTTCCAGGAAGGACAGCAGGGCCGCGAAGTTGGCCGACTGGAAGGCCAGGCCATAAAAGCCCTTGCCCAATGCTTCGGCCGCGGCGGACACGCCCGGCGTCACCGTGAGGTTGCTGTCCTTGAGCGAGCCGGTGTTGGTCAGCGTCACACCCGGCGCCATGCCGATGCCACCGACCTTGGTCGAGCCACTGTTGATGCCACGGAAGGCCGTCCAGTTCACGCCCGTCTCCGAGCCCTTGCTCAGCCTGATCTCGACGATCTTGGCTTCAAGCATCACCTGACGCTCGATCGTCAGCTGGATGGCGCGCAGGTAATCGGCCACCTGGCGCAGCTCACCCGGGGTGGCGCGCACGACGATCACGCCAGCGCCAGGGTTGAGCGTGACGTTGCGGCCCGCCTCCTTGCCGACCAGGTTGTTCAGGGCCTCCTGCACCTCGCGCCAGAAGTCGGTGTCCGAGGTCATGCGCACCGAAGAGGTGTCCTGCCCGCGCGTGACCGTCGAGCCCGAACCCGAAGTAGAGGTAGAGCCAGTGCCCGTGCTGGTGCCGCTGCCCCCCGATGCCTGGCCGATCGAGCTGGAGCTCACGCGCAGGTCGGAGGCGCCCACACGGCGGCCTGGCAGGTAGTTGATCTTGTACAGCCGGGTCTGCACCGTGTTCGGGTAGACGAAGACGCGGTTGCCCGATGCCATGCGGAAGTCATAGCCGAAGAGCTCGCGCAGCGTCTCCAGGGCCTCGGGCACCGTGGTCTGCTTGAGCGACAAGGTGACGTTGCCCGCGATCTCGGGCGAGACCAGGATGTTGTAAGGCGTGTTCACCCCCAGCTGCAGGAAGACCTGCGCGGCAGGCGCGTTGTGCACCGACAGGTCAAAGCGGGGCTCGAAGCCTCGGGCGGGCGAGGCAGCCGGGGCCGCGTAAACCGGCGCGGCCATCGGCGCAGCCAGCGGGGCAATGGCCGGCGCGGCGAAAGGGCTGACAGGGCTGGCGGGGGCGACTGGCTGAGCCGCCTGCGGCACGGGCCTGGCCTGCACAGGGGCTGGGGCCGCCACGGGGGGGCTCACCGTGGCCGAAGCCTGTGCGACGTGACGCGCCTCGGCGTGTGCGGGGCCCAGCGACGCGAGGGTCAGGGTCATGCGCGAGCCCGCTTCAACAGACGCCGGACCAGCGCCCGTGGGCGGCAGCCGGTCCCAATCGATGTCGGCCAGCGCCTCGGGCGCCACGCGCATCGACGGTGCGTCTTTCAGCGAAGGCTTGCCTCGGTGCCAAGGGTGGATGGAGGAGTTGGCGCCGGCCGTCGGGCAGACCAGGGCACCACTGACCATCACCAGGATGCAGGTACGGATCATGTTCATTCCTTTCGTCCCCGGCGGGACTGCGCCGACTTCGGGTTCCGTTCGATCACCTGGGCGCCTGTGAGGCTCAGGCGCAGGCGGCCACGCGGGCCTTGCAAGAAAGCTTCGTTCGAATTGACCGCCACCAGCGTCCAGCCTTCGATGCGCGAGCCAGGCTCGAGCAAACGGTCGTTGATGAGGGCCACGCCTCGGCCGCTGACCGGGTCGGTGCGCACGAGCTGCAACACGAGTTCGGGCTCGCGGGGCGCTGGCGCAGGTGCGCTGGCGGCGCTGGCGGCATCGGGCGCCACCGCCGCAACGCCCGGGGCAGCGCCCCCACCAGCGCGATCGACCTTGACCAGGCCGGCGGGCGGGCGGGTCGGGTCGTTCAAGCCCAGCAGCGGGTTGGTCTGTGCGAAGGCGCTGTGAAGCCAGCCACCCAGGGCCAACATGGCTGCGGCGCTCAGGCAAGAGAAGGAAAGCCGGCTCATGGGGCAATCTCCAAGGGATCGCGGTCCGGGCTGTAGGTCTGCACCTGCAGCGTCAGCGTGGGCGGCGCGCCATCGACCACGCTCAGGCTCATGCCGCTCCAAAGCAGGCGGCGAGGCAGTTGCTCGATGCTGCGCAACCAGCCCACCAGGTCCAGGTAGGGACCGGACACGCTGATCTCCAGGCCATGGCTGTAGAGCACCGGGGTGGCACCCGCAGGGGCCGAAGCACCCTGCGCGCCATTGAACTGGACCTCGACCGGAGCCTGGGTGCGCATCGCCTTGAGCCGCAATTGGCCCTGCTGTGCCAGCAGCCCTTCCAGCAGGTTCTGCATCTCGCGCGCGGGGGCCATCATCGACTGCTGGCGTGCCAGCTCCTGCTCGCCATCGGCCAGGCGCTTGCGCAACTCGGCCTGCTCCTTCTGAGCGGCCATGAGCCGCGTGGCCAGCTCCACCCGCTTGCGGTTGAGCTCGGTCTGCATGGCGTCGCGAGCCATGGTGGCAACCTGCTCGCGTTGACGTGCGGCCTTCAGGGCCTCGAACGCCGGCGTGATCAACGTCAGGTCGCACAAGTAGGCGATCAGGGCGATCAGGGCCCCGATCAACAGCCGACGCTCGTTGAGCAAACGCCCATCGAACTGGCGGCGCAGCTGTCGCCAACGCAACAGCACCTGAGGCGCCCATTTGTCCAGGCCCGGGATGTTCAACGACGCACGGGCAGCAGGGGCTGCGGGGGCTTGTGCCCGCGCACCAGCCGTCGCACCCGCGAAGCGCCCAAGCCCCGGCAGCGAGAGCTTCGGCCAAGACAGAGCAGGGAGTTTGAGGCCCTTCATGGGGTCTCCTTCTGGGTCGCCACGCGCTCGGCCGCCTCACGGCCACGCAATGTGAATTCGGTGATGCCAGAAGGGACAGACCCCTCTTCCGACACCGTGTCGCGCACCTCGATCTGCGCAAAGCGCCTGCTGCGGAACCGGTCTTCCTTCTCCAGCCGACGCAGGTAAGCGGGCAACAGCCCCGGGTTGGTCATGCGGCCACGCAGCTCGAGGTCGCGGCCATCGCCACGCACCTTCAAGCCAGTGATCCACAAGCCCGGCTGGGTCTGACGGCCCAGCGAAATCAACAGGTCCGAGTAACCCATGGACGTGGCGCTCACGTTGCCCTGCAACACCTGACGCAGCTGCGTCTGCACCGCCTCTTTGCGCTGCAACTCTTCCAGCTCACGGGTGACGTTGCTCGCCTGGGGCTCGGTCACCGAGCGCTGCAGTTGAGCCAACTCGGCCTCGACCTGCTGGGCCCGCGTGGTCGCGTGGCTGGCCCACAGGCTCAGACCCACGCCCACCGACAAGCCCAGCGCCGCGACGATGCCCGCCAGGCGCAAACCCATCTGGGCGCTCCAGGGGCCGCCGGAGCCTGCGGCTTCGTTTTCATCCACAAAGCGCAGCTGCTGTCGCCCGGCCGCTTCGGCCATGGGCCGCAAAGCGCCGCCCAAAGCGCACAGGTCGGCCAGGTTGACGCCGCTGCTCACCCAGGGGTGGGCATCACCCAGCGGTGACAGGTCGATCCAGTCGCTCAAGCGGAAAGCCTGCACCGGCACATAGATCAGGTCCGAGAGCATGGGCAGGACTTCTTCGCCGCTGCCCGGGGGCAAGACCACCGACAGGCCTTGCAGCGAGACCTCGCTGTGCATGCGCTCGAAGGTGTCGATGGTGCGCAGCACCTCCAGCGATGCCCGGCTGAGCGCACCCTCGCGTGACTCGCTCGAGCTGGCCATCGCCGAGCCCTGCACCTCGATGTGGCGGGCCATGACCAGCTCGCCCTGGTAAGTGATGACCAGCAAAGAACTGGTTTCACCGAAGGCCAGCAGGGCGTGGGCCTTGCCCTCCACCTCGCCCAGGGCGCTGATGTTGCGCAAGGCGGTCTCGGGCACATCCAGCGCTGTCCAGTGCAAGCCAGCGTCATCAACGTCGGTTTGCACCTGCACGAAGCGCGCGCGCGGCAGCACCACGGTCAGCGTCGGGCGACTCTGGCGCAACTGGGTGGCTTCGGGCACCTCCAGCACGTCGATGAGCGCGTCATCGACCTCGAAATCCACGTGATCGCGCAGCGACCAGCGCAGCGCATCGGCCCATTCGGAGCGGGGCACATCGGGCGCGGGGATGGCCACCAGGCGGGCCGCGTCGTTGGACAGCAGCCCGACCAGCTTGGACGAGCCCAACCGGCGCTGCCGGTTCAGGGCCTGCAGGCCATTGCTCAGGCTGGATGCGTCCACCCGACCCACCCACTGCACCGACGGGCGGTCGGCGCCATGCGCCACTTCGACAGCGAGCAACACGGCGCCATCCTGGGCAAGGCCCACCCAGGGCGATGATGTGTTGGACGGTCGACGAAAGGCCATGCGGGACTCCGAGAAGCTTGTCGGAGATGCTGCCAGAGCCCTTTTTACGAAGTGGAAGGAATAAACGCGCCTTCGTGCGTTATTTCTCGCAGCCCGCCCAGATGTCACGGACGGCCGGATCCGCCCTGCTGGCGGGGGTCACTGCAGCAGGCGCGCGGGGTCGGCGTCGAGCTTGGCCAGGGCCTCGCGCGTGGCGCGGGTGGTCAAAGACTCTTCTTCCAGCGGCACCATCAGGCCAGCCTGCAGGAAGGCGCCCAGGCGGTGCAGTTGGAACAGCACGCCACGGCCGCCCGGGGTCACGAACAGGCTGAGCTGCTTGTGCAGGCCCTGCCAGGCCAGCTGCACGTGTTCGTGGCGGCCACGGTAGTCGAGGTTGAACCAGGCTTCGATCTGCAGCTCGCGAGCCCAGGCCTGCATGGCCGGGGTCGGCATCGAGCCTCCTTCGGCCACGATCTCCAGGTCTTCGGTTTCGTGCCCCGACAGGTCACGCAGGGTGTCCACGTCCAGCTCGACCCCGGTGAGGTCGGGCAGCAACTCATCGAGGGCTTCGAGGCGCTGGGTCAGCTCGCGAAGCACGGTGGACGACAGCGGTGCCGAGCGGGCCGAGAAGGCCGCCGCCAGCGCCGTGTTGAGCGACTGGATGTGGCGGTCCTGGGCGTCGCTGGGCAGGCCAGCGCGCATCATGCCTTCGCGCACAGTCTTGAGCAGCGGCGGCAGGCGGCGCAGCACCTCGGCGCGCTCTTCGCGCGAGGTTTTGGCGCTGGCCGACCAGATCAGGTCGGCCGCGGCATGCTTGAGCGCCCGGGTGGCGTCGCTGGCCTGGCCATGCTGCACCGCGCTGTGCGCCAGCACATCGGCCCAGACGCGGAAGAGGAAATCGCGCACGCCCTCGTGCACCGGCACCGACTCGAGCATCTTGCGCAGCTCGATCGTGAACTGGATGGCCCAGGTCTCGCGCTGCTCGACCTGCTGGGCCAGCGAGATGCCTTTGCGCCCAGCGGCGTGCTCGTCGCGGAAATAGGTTTCCAGGAAACGCTCGAACTCGGTCAGCACGGTCTGGAAGACCTTGCGGCCGGTGTCCGGGTAGGCCTCGACCACCTGGACCACGCGGCGGATCTCGCGGTGCAGGGCGTCCTCGCCCTCCTGGGCGCCGGCCACGAAGCCCATCACGCACGAGCCCATGCGGTCGATCAGGCGGCGCGCCGGGTGGCTGGTGGAGGCAAAGAAATCGGGCTCGCTGACGGCCACGCGCAGCACCGGCATCTGCAAGCGGGCGAACCAGACGCGGATGCTCGCGGGCAAGCGCTCTTCCATGAGGATGGCCTGGAACAGCAAGGCCACGACCTCGATGGTGGCCCGCTCGGACGGGCTGGTGGCGGCCTTCTTGAGCGCGGCGCGGTCGTGGTCAAGGTCCCGCAAGGCCGCTTCGGGGGTGGTCGGCGCGCTGCCATCGACCGGCTCGGCGCGGCGCCGCACCGCTTCGCCCACCTGCCGAATGGCCAGGCCCAGCGAGGTCGACACCGGCCCGGGGGCCCGCAAGGCCGCATCGGGTTTGGTGGGCACGAAGCCTGGCACGTGGCGGGCCACGAACTGGTTGAGCTGCCCCAGCAAGGCCTGCGACTGCACCGCCATGCGCCCCAGGCCTGGCACCTGCGTGAGCATGCGGGTCTCGTCGTAGGCCTGCCCCAGGGGCTGCAAGCCGCTGTTGCCGCCCGTGACAGGCCCCATGGGCACGCCGGAACCACTGGGGCCGCCCATGCCACCGGAGCCAGACGGGCTCCAGCCGCCAGCCACGCCCACGCCACCACCGCCACGCAGGCTGGCGATCGTGTCCAGCCCCATCGGTCTGCTGGGCATGACCCCCGGCGCCGCCCGTCGGATGAACGGGCGCAAGTCGATCTCAGGGCGCACGCCCTGGTCCAGCAAGGCCTCGTTGGCCGCGTGATAAGCCTCCTGCACCCAGCTGGAGACCTCCTGGTGCAGCACGTTCTGCAGCGTCTGCCAATGCTGCATCGACAACTCTGCCGCCAGCCAGGCGTCAAGCATCTGCTTGGCGATCCAGGGCGCCGCCAGCACATCTTGCTGACCATGGGCGGCATCGACCGCCCCGCCCACAGACTGCAGGCGTGCATTGAGGTCGGTGTACTCCTGCCCCGACAGGTCGGCGATGGCCTGGGCCAGGCGAGACGCCGTCAGCCCCTGCTCGACTTCGCTGTCTTCGACCAGGCTCAAGGGGATGTCCACCGGCACCCCGGATGACGCCCCCGAGGCGCCCGCGCTGCGCACGGACAAAGGTCGTCCGAGGCGCACATCGGACAGCGCCTGGCTCAGTTGCGTGGTGAGCGCCTGGTGCCACCCCCTGACGGCACGAGGCAGGTCCAGCACCAGGTCACGGCGGCGGGCGTGCAGCGCCGGCTCCGCCGACTGCGTGGCCAGCGTGCGGGCGCCGTCCAGGCACGCCTGCACAAGACCACGGGCGCCGTGGATCAGTGCCTCGAGGTGCGTGACGCGCGCCCCCTGGGCCAGGGCTCGGTGAGAGGCCAATGTCATGAAAAAAGCCGGCCGGCACCCCTGAGGGGGCGCTCCAACCGGCCTGGATGAGTTTTCCGGTTATCGCCCGACTCTACACCACCGCCCCGGCGTGCGGATCGTTGGGATCGACGTCCGGCTTGGAGGCCTTGACAAGGTCTTCGCGCTTGACACCCAGCCACATCGCGATGGCCGCGGCCACGAACACGGAGGAGTAAATGCCGAAGACGATGCCGATGGTCAGCGCCAGGGCAAAGTAGTGCAGCGTGGGGCCGCCGAAGATCAGCATGGCCAGCACCATCGCCTCGGTCGAGCCGTGGGTGATGATGGTGCGGCTCATCGTCGAGGTGATGGCGTGGTCGATGATCTCGGGCGTCGACATCTTGCGGAACTTGCGGAAGGCCTCGCGGATGCGGTCGAAGATCACGACCGATTCGTTGACCGAGTAGCCCAGCACCGCCAGGATGGCCGCCAGCACCGACAGCGAGAACTCCCACTGGAAGAAGGCGAAGAAGCCCAGGATGATGATGACGTCGTGCAGGTTGGCGATGATGCCGGCCACGGCGAACTTCCACTCGAAGCGGATCGCCAAGTAGATCATGATGCCGACCACGGTGACCAGCAGGGCCAGGGCGCCGTCGCGGGCCAGTTCGTCGCCCACCTGCGGGCCGACGAATTCGGAGCGCTGCAGGGTCACGGGCTCGGTGCTGGCGCTGGTGCTCCCAGCCGCCGCGTTGGCACCCGTCAGGCAGACCTGGCGGTCACCCTTGTCGGAGGCCTGCGTGCTGACCTGGCCGGACTCGGCCGAGCACAGCGCGCCGAACACCTTGCCCACCAGCTCGCCCTGCTTCATCTCGCCGCGCAGCGGGATGCGGATCAGCACGTCGCGCGAGGTGCCGAAGTTCTGCACCTGGACTTCGCCCAGGTTCAGGGTTTCGACCGCCTCGCGGGTCTTGGCCAGGTTGGCCGCCTGGGCGTACTGCACCTCGATGAGCGAGCCACCGGTGAACTCGATGGAGAAGTGCAGGCCCCGGGTGACCAGGAAGAAAACGGCTGCGGCGAAGGTCAAAAACGAGATGAGGTTGAAGACCAGCGCATGCCGCATGAACGGGATGTCGCGCTTGATGCGGAAAAATTCCATGGTGCGTCTCTCCTCTTCTTATTCCTGGGGCTTCCAGACCTGCCCGATGGACACGCCCTTGAGCTTTTTCTGACGGCCATACCAGAGGTTGACCAGCCCGCGCGAGAAGAACACGGCCGAGAACATCGAGGTCAGGATGCCCAGGCAGTGCACGACCGCAAAACCGCGCACCGGGCCCGAACCGAAGGCCAGCAGCGACAGCCCCGCGATCAGCGTGGTGACGTTGGAGTCCAGGATGGTGGCCCAGGCGCTCTCGTAACCGGCGTGGATGGCCGTTTGCGGCGCCGAGCCGTTGCGCAGCTCTTCGCGCACCCGCTCGTTGATCAGCACGTTGGAGTCGATCGCCATGCCCAGCGTCAGGGCGATGGCCGCGATGCCCGGCAGCGTCAGCGTGGCTTGCAGCATGGACAGCACCGCCACCAGCAGCAGCAGGTTGACCGACAGCGCGATGGTCGAGAACACGCCGAACAGCATGTAATAGATCACCATGAAGACGGCGATGGCCGCAAAGCCGTAGACCAGCGAGTTGAAGCCCTGGGCGATGTTCTCGGCGCCCAGGCTGGGGCCGACGGTGCGCTCTTCGATGATCTCCATCGGCGCGGCCAGGCTGCCTGCGCGCAGCAGCAGCGCGGTGTCGGCCGACTCTTCCGGGCTCATGCGACCGGAGATCTGCACGCGGCCACCGGAGATTTCACCGCGGATGACGGGAGCGGTGACGACCTCGCCCTTGCCCTTTTCGAACAGGATGATGGCCATGCGCTTGCCCACGTTCTCGCGGGTGACATCGCGGAAGATGCGCGCGCCACGCGAGTCCAGCGTGAGGTGGACGGCGGGCTCGTGGTTCTCGTCGAAGCCGGACTGGGCGTCATTGAGGTTGTCACCCGTGAGCACCACCTGGCGCTTGACGATGACGGGCACGCCGCTGCGCTCGAGGTAGCGCTCGGAGCCGAACGGCACCATGCCGCCGGCCAATGCGGCCTGGGCCTCGGTGCTTTCGTCGACCATGCGCACTTCCAGGGTGGCGGTGCGACCGATGATGTCCTTGGCCTTGGCGGTGTCCTGCACACCGGGCAGTTGCACGACGATGCGGTCGGCGCCCTGCTGCTGGATCACGGGCTCGGCCACGCCGAGTTCGTTGATGCGGTTGTGCAGGGTGGTGATGTTCTGCTTGAGGGCCTGGTCCTGGATGGCACGCTCGGACGTGGGCTTGAGCTTGCCGACCAGGGTCACGTCGCCCGAGGCGTCGGTGCCATCGGCCCAGCTCATGTCGAGGATGCTGTCGGACAGCAGGCCACGGGCGGCGTCGCGGGTGGCCGCATCGCGAAAGCGCACGGTCACGTCGTTGCCGTCGCGGCGGATGCCGCTGTGGCGGATGTCCTTGTCACGCAGCAGGGTGCGGATGTCGCCCGAGATGCTCTCGGCCTTTTGCGTCAGCGCGGCCTTCATGTCGACCTGCATCAGGAAGTGCACGCCACCGCGCAGGTCCAGGCCCAGGAACATCGGGTGTGCGCCCATGCTGCGCAGCCAGTGCGGCGAGCGCGAGACCAGGTTCAGCGCGACGATGTAGCGCGGGTCGGACGCATCGGGGTTGTAGGCGCGCGCGATGGCATCACGGGCCTTGATCTGCGTGTCGGTGTCCTTGAAGCGCGCGCGCACCGAGGTGCCGTCGAGCTCGACGAAGTCGGACGTCACGCCCGCTTCCTTGAGCACGGTCTCGACGCGGGCGACGTCATCGCTGGACAGCTTGATCGTGGCCTTGCCGCTGGAGAGCTGCACCGCCGGTGCCTCGCCAAAGAAGTTGGGCAGGGTGTAGACCAGGCCGACCAGCAGGGCCACGGCGATGATCAGGTACTTCCACCAGGGGTAGCGGTTCATGCGGTCCTCGGCTGCGCTTTTTCGGTGCGCTTTTTCTTGTTTACTTGCTGACGGTGCCCTTGGGCAGCACCTGGACGATGGCCACGCGCTGGATCTGCAGCTCGACGCCATTGGCCACTTCGATGTGCGCGTAGGTGTCGCCCAGCTTGCTGATCTTGCCGATCAAGCCGCCTTGGGTGACCACTTCATCGCCCTTGGAGAGCGCCTCGAGCATGGCCTTGACTTCCTTTTGCCGCTTCATTTGCGGGCGGATCATCACGAAGTACAGCACGACGAACATGAGCAGCAGGGGCAGCATGCTCATCAGGCCACCAGAGGCGCTGGCAGCGGGGGCGGCGGCTTGGGCGTAGGCGTCGGAAATCAACACGGTTCAGGGTCCTTCTCGAACAAAGGGCCGAGGCGCCGGAGCCCCAGGGCGAAATGCCCAGGCGCCCGGCACACCGGCCGAAAGTGGCTCAGATTGTATGCGGCGGATGTGAAGGGCCGCTCACACGGGTTTCTGCAACCGCGGGAAAGGCCGCTCGGCACCGTCCCGCACCTTACGTTTACTTTCAAGGTCACTTCTTCTGGGGGTGAAGACGTTTGGCCGAACACCCATAGACTGGCCGCCACACAAATCAATCAAATCAGGGACCATGAATCTGCCAAGCCTGTCGGACCTGGCCGGGCTGCTGTCTGCGTGGGCGCAAGACACCCGGCTGCACGCGCTGGCGGCCACGCATGCCGAGCAGCCCTTGCCCGCTGACTTGATGGTCGAGCGCTTCG